>VFSW01000500.1_pt1 | contig 57863 bp, 58 predicted proteins | sample 5358111 | NCBI WGS metagenome assembly VFSW01 (sample SAMN11554181, study PRJNA540505) | mine drainage metagenome | isolation source: sediment from site ElyBrook_90M | place: USA: Ely Copper Mine, Vershire, VT | collected 2017
AAACCATCATGAAAATTGCTGCGCGACCGGCCGGTTCGCGATCATGCGCCCCAGGATCGACGGGCATGTGGATGGCCTGTTGACAAACGCCGCGGATAGAAACGGGCGTACGCACCGCAATCGAAAGACCGCAACAACAGTCTGATCAGCCAACACTACGATAAAAGCAGCCTGATGATCAGCGCCAACCTCAACATTGCCAGAGGGGTGAGCTTTTTCGGCGACGCCAAAATGATAACAACCATGCTCGATCGCGCTGCCCCCCACTGCGATGTCATGGGGACAGGAAGAGACTCCTCACGCTTCGCGAGCCAGGAAACCTTTCGCCCCAAGATGCCGGTTCTGGAGGCTGTTCGGCGGCTTCAACGCAACGAGCGATCACGCTTGCGCGTCCTCCAGGATCATCGCAGAGGCTTTCTCGCCGATCATGATGGCGGCGGCATTGGTATTGCCAGAGACCAGGGTTGGCATGATGGAGGCGTCAGCGACTCGCAGGCCGACAATGCCGATTACCCGCAAGCGCGGATCGACGACCGCCATCGCGTCAGTGCCCATTTTGCATGTGCCAACCGGATGATAGATTGTGGTGGCGGTCTGGCGGATAAAGGCCAGGTAATCACGATCAGACTCCACGGCTGGTCCGGGCCGCAGTTCGGCTTTGACAAAGCGGTTCAGCGGTGCGGTCTGTGTCAGCCGACGCGCCAGCCGCAGCCCGGCAATGGCGACATCCTGATCCAGTTTCGTTGCGAGATAATTGGGATAGATCAGCGGCGGGTCATCAGCTGACGCCGTTGCCGTCACGATCCTGCCCCGACTTTCGGGCCGCAACTGACACACCGAAGCGGTAAAGGCTGCATAGGAATGCAAGCCCTTGCCCGGCTCGTCGCTCGACAGGGGCTGAATGTGGAACTGGATGTCCGGCGTATCGAGGCCCGGTGCAGATCGTGCGAAAATCGCCACCTGGCTCGCCCCCATACTCATCGGACCCCTGCGCCACAAAGCGTATTCCAATCCAATGCGCAATTTAAGCAGCGGATTGTTGACTTCGTTGTTGAGCGTTGGTCGCGTGCTGGCATAAACACAGCGCGCCTGCAGGTGGTCTTGCAAATTCTCACCGACTCCTGGCGCGTCATGCAAGACGGGAATCCCCGCCTGAGCCAGTTGCGCGGCAGGGCCAATGCCCGACAAGGCCAGCAATTGGGGTGAATGGACAGCCCCCGCCGAAAGGATGATTTCCCTGCCAGCGAAGGCGCGCTGCTCCACGCCATTGTGCCTGAACGCCAGTCCGACCGCCCGCCGACCTTCCAGAACGATCTGCCGGGCCTGGGCATTTGTGATCACAAGAAGATTGGGACGATGACGCGCGGGTCGCAAAAACGCCACCGCCGCGCTGCAACGCCAACCATTGCGGGCCGTCAACTGAAAATAGCCAGCGCCTTCCTGCTGCGGGCCATTAAAGTCGGAATTGTGCGGAATTCCAAGATGGGAGGCTGCTTCAATATAGGCATCACAAATATCCCGCCGGACTCGCATATCTGAAACGCTGAGCGGGCCGCCGGTACCGTGAAAGTCATCAGCGCCGCGCTCCTGATTCTCGGAGGCCATGAAAAACGGCAGAACGTCTTCATAGGACCAGCCTGTGCAGCCGAGCTGACGCCATTGATCAAAATCAGCGCTCTGGCCACGGATATAAAGCAGACCATTGATCGAGCTTGAGCCGCCCAGAACCTTGCCGCGCGGCCAGGACAGGCTGCGACCATTGATCCCCGCATCAGGCTGTGTGCGCAGGCACCAGTCGGTGCGAGGATTGTGCATGGTTTTGAAATAGCCCACCGGGATGTGGATCCATGGGTTCGTATCACGAGGGCCAGCCTCGATCAGCAAAACCCTGGTGCGGGCATCTGCTGACAGGCGGTTGGCCAGCACGCAGCCCGCAGATCCCGCACCCACGATGATATAGTCAAACCTTAAATCGCCGATGATTGTTGACATTGCGACTTCACGAACCCGCTGGCATGGCTCGATCCCGCAGCATCATGGCACCCTGCGCCCTTGGCACCCGCATCATCAGGACCGAGACGAAGCTGATGAGACTGACAAGCAGCATGTAAATGACGATATACCATGGGCTGCCATGATTTTTCTGGAGCAGGATCGTCGCAACGATCGGCGTCAATCCGCTCGCGAATATGCCTGAAAACTGATAGGCAAATGAAACCCCGGTGTAGCGCACATTCGCCCCGAACTGGCTCGCAAACAGCGAAGATTCCGGCCCGTAAACCAGCGGATAGGCGAGCGACAGCGGCACGACAATCGACAGCCAGACCAGATAGGGATGCGCGCTGCCGTAGGCTTGCATGACAGCGAAGGATGCAAAGGTTGTCAGGCCAACCAGAATGCATCCGATGGCAAAGACCTGCTTCATGCCATACCGATCCGCCAGGGCCCCAGAAATCAGGATGAAGGGAATCATCAGCGCCGACGCCAGTATGACGCCCCCCAGCGCGAAGCCCTGGGTCAGATGCAAAGTGCCAACCACATAGGGAATGATGAAAATTCCAAACATGTTGAAGCAGGCTCCTTCGACGTAGCGCGCTCCAAGCGTCAGCACTATGGCGCGCGGGTATTGTCGAAACATGTCCAGCGCGGGCAAGGTCGAGCGCTTGTCTTCTGCGAGCAATTTAAGAAATTCCGGCGATTCCATAACCCGCAACCGGATGAACAGGCCCACCGCGACCAATATGGCGCTGAGCAGAAAAGCCAACCGCCAACCCCACGCCATGAACTGCGCGTGCGGCATGAAATTGAGCAGGGCCACCATGCCAGCGCTTGACATGAGGCCCGCGGGCACGCCCAATTGCGGAAACGAGCCAAAATAGCTGCGGCGGTTTGCTGGCGAATGCTCGATGGCCAAAACCACGGCACCGCCCCATTCCCCGCCAATGCCGATGCCTTGCAGGATGCGCAAAAGCAACAGCAGCAGTGGTGCAGCAATGCCCAGGGTTGCATAACCAGGAAGCGCGCCGATCAGGAATGTCGCAACGCCCATGATCAGCAGCGTCAGGATCAGCACTTTCTTGCGACCAATCCGGTCACCAAAGTGACCGAAAATCAAGCCGCCGACCGGGCGAGCAACAAACCCGATAGCAAATGTCGTATACGACAGCAGTGTTCCGACGATTGGATTGACCGTTGGAAAGAATACTTTGTTTAGCACCAAGGTTGCTAGAACACCAAACAAGAAAAAATCATACCATTCAATCATGGTTCCTATAGCGCTGGCCATGGCAATGCGACGAATTTTCGCTTCGTCAGTTGCGGAAGTGTAAGTCTGGCTCATGATTTCCTCCTGATGTTTTTTTGGTTGTCGTCCATTTTGATGGACCGTTTCAAAATCCCTTGCCTGTTCGTCGAAAAATATGAGGCGGATGTCTAACTGTCCGACGAATTCCCCTGCCCGATCAGTCAGCACCCTCGCGGTGCACGGTTGCGGACCTCGTCCTTCGCCGACACTCCCGATGCACCCTGGCCTCCATGACCGTCTGACCAGAACCGCCATAATTCCATTCAATGGGATATTTTTCACTTGTCAATGATAATTATTGATCTCGGTTCGTTGGCGTGCAATATTTCGCGGGAGAGTGAGCCGGGCCCAAAGTCCGTGTCAACTTTGGATGTGGAGAGGACGCACGCTATGAGAATGACGACGGAAGAGGCCTTCGTAAAAGTGCTGCAGATGCATGGAATCGAACATGCCTTTGGCATTATCGGTTCCGCATTCATGCCCATCTCGGACCTCTTCCCCCAAGCTGGAATCACCTTCTGGGACGTGGCGCACGAGACAAATGGTGGCCTGATCTGCGATGGTTACACCCGCACCACTGGCAAGATGGGCATGGCCATCGCGCAAAATGGTCCGGGCGTCACAGGCTTTGTCACCGCCGTCAAGACAGCCTATTGGAACCATACCCCGATGCTGCTGGTAACCCCGCAGGCGGCGAACCGCACCATCGGCCAAGGCGGCTTCCAGGAAGTCGAGCAGATGGCGCTGTTTCGCGACATGGTCTGCTATCAGGAAGAGGTGCGCGATCCGGCCCGCGTGCCCGAAGTGCTCAACCGCGTCATCGCCAAGGCAAAACGGCTCTCCGCACCTGCCCAGATCAACATTCCGCGCGATTTCTGGACGCAGGTGATCGACGTGCCCATGCCCGCCATGGTCGAATTCGAACGTCCGTCGGGCGGCATCAAAGCCATCGCTGAAGCAGCAAAACTGCTGTCCGAGGCGAAATTCCCGGTCATCCTGTCCGGGGCGGGGGTGGTGCTCGCCAATGCCATTCCTGCCTGCGCGGCGCTGGCGGAAAGGCTCGACGCGCCAGTCTGCAATAATTACCAGCACAATGACAGTTTCCAGGGCAGTCATCGTCTGGCTGTCGGCCCGCTCGGCTACAATGGCTCGAAGGCGGCCATGGACCTGGTGGCAAAGGCGGATGTTATTCTCGCACTGGGCACTCGGCTTAATCCGTTCTCGACCCTGCCCGGCTATGGCATCGACTATTGGCCGCAGGAAGCCAGGATCATCCAGGTTGACATCAATCCTGACCGTATTGGCCTGACCAAGCCCGTGGCTGTCGGCATTTGCGGCGATGCCAAAATGGTGGCCGAAAGCATCCTGGCGCAACTATCGCCCGCCGCCGGCAATCATGGACGTGAGGCGCGCAAGGCATTGATTCACCAAAGTAAATCAGCATGGTTGCAAATGCTTTCGAGCCTCGATCATGAGTCAGATGATCCGGGTACATCCTGGAACAAGGATGCGCGCGAGCGCGACAAGGACAGGATGTCGCCGCGTCAGGCGTGGCGCGCCATCCAGGCCGGGCTGCCGCGCGATGCCATCATCTCCAGCGATATTGGCAACAACTGCGCCATTGGCAACGCCTATCCCACGTTCGAGCAGGGGCGAAAATATCTGGCCCCCGGCCTGTTCGGCCCGTGCGGTTATGGCTTCCCCGCGATCATCGGTGCCAAGATCGGCAACCGCGACGTTCCCTGCGTCGGCTTTGCGGGTGACGGCGCTTTCGGCATCTCCATGAGCGAGATGAGCTCGATTGGTCGCGAGGAATGGCCGGCCATCACCATGGTGATTTTCCGCAACTACCAGTGGGGCGCGGAGAAACGCAACACGACGCTCTGGTATGACAACAATTTCGTCGGTACCGAACTCGACCCTCATCTCAGCTACGCGAAGGTTGCCGAGGGTTGTGGCCTCAAGGGGGTAAGTGTGACGACGCAGGCCGCCCTGACCGAAGCGCTCCGCGAAGCCTGCGCAGCGCAGGCCAAGGGGGTCACTACCTTCATCGAAGTAGTTCTGAACCAGGAGCTTGGTGAGCCCTTCCGGCGTGACGCCATGAAAAAGCCTGTCGTCGTCGCGGGCATCAAGCGTGAAGACATGCGCCCGCAAAAGGTGAGCTAAGCGGCCGACAGAAGGCAATTGCAGCTAGCTTTCAATGACAAACAGGCCTGCGGAATGAGGTAATCAATCTAACTCACGCAGCAAATTGCGATTGACGCACGTTCGCAATTGTATCATTATTCAGTAAATATTGAACCACTGGATGGAATTTTGAATGGCAGTGCAGGGAACCAAGGGGCGTCGTGGTCGCCCCGCAGAACCGGAGCGAGGCGCGTCTGCTCTCGTGGAAACCCCGGAAACGGACCTGGTCGGCGGATCGGCTCCGGCAGGGCCGGTCGAGCGCGACAATACGAGTGTTTTCCTGAGATCCTTTGCCGTGCTCGACTATGTCGTGCGTGTCGGTCGCCCTGTATTGGCCGCTGATATTGCCAGCCATCTCGGCCTGCCAAAGCCCACGGTGTATCGCATGATCGAGCAGTTCGAGTCGGAGGGCTTCCTGTATCGCCCCTTCTTGAACCGGCATGTTGCTGTTGGTCCGCGTCTTGCAGATTTTGCCTTCGATATTCTTCGCAATTCTGTTCAATACGCGCCTCGTCGGCAAATACTGAACAATTTGGTCACGAAAGTTGGCGAGACCTGCAACATCGGCACGCTTGATGGCAGCGAGATCGTGTATTTTGATCGCGTCGAAGCGACGCACTGGCCGCTGCGGCTGCATTTCCACATCGGCTCAAAAGTCCCGCTCCATTGCACCGCGATCGGCAAGCTTTTTCTCGCCTACCTGCCGGAATCAAAAAGCGCTGCCTTGTTGGAGCATATCGAGCTGACGCCTTTTACCAATGCCACAATCACCACGATGTCCGGGTTGCACGCGGAGCTTGACCGTGTGCGCACTGACGGACTTTCGGTCGATCGCGAAGAATATATCGCAGGCGTTGTTTGCATCGCCGCGCCAATATTTAACGCGAGGCAAGAGATTACTGCGGGCATAGCCATTCAGGCTCCAGCGGCACGGATGCCGGTTTCGGACGCCTATCGCTACAGCGCCGCCTTGCAGAGCGCGGCCCGCGCCCTTTGTGAGGCCATGCCCAAATGAAATGAAAGATTTGCGAAGGCGCAAAAGCAAAAATTGTATGAAGAGGACGGTTTCTGTCAATGACGAAGACGATTCCAATCCCAGGCTCTGCGCGTGTGTCGCCGCCCGTCGGTTCGATGCTCTCGTCCGCGATTCCGGAAATAGATCTTCATCCGCGTAGTTCTGCGGTGGCAAAGCCGCAAGGTTCGGCCCCCAACAGCTATCTGTGCCCGCTTGACCTGCTGACTCGCGCTCTCAAGCGCGGCCCCGCTGCCATGGCCGTTGCGGCAGCCCATGCGCCCGATGTGCTGAAAAGCATTTGCCTTGCCGCCACTTTCGGTCTTGTAGAGCCCATCCTCGTCGGTGATCCTGAGCTTATCAGGAGCGAGCTGCGCAAGCAGGAGTTCCAGCCAGAGTTTCGTATCGTGCCCGCGACAACGGAGGAAGACGCCGCCCGCCTCGCCGTCGATCTGGTCACATCTGGTGCCGCGCAAATGCTCATGAAGGGACATCTTCATACTGACGTGCTGATGCGTGCAGTCCTCGATCGCACCCATGGCCTGCGGCGGCATGGAAGCCGGCTGAGCCATACCTTTGTCATGCGCTGGGCTAATGCGCCGCGGGACCTGCTGATCACGGATGCTGCACTGAACGTTGCCCCTGATCCAGAAACCACCCTCCATATCGTTCGTCACGCGATTGATGTCGCGAAAACCATGGGGATCGCTTCGCCGCGCATCGCCATGTTATCGGCGAGCGAGGTTGCCAATGCGTCGATGCCGACTTCGGTCGCCGCCGGCGTTTTCGCGCAATCGTTCCGCGCCGAGGCGGTGGCCTGCGGCTGCTCCATCACCGGCCCGCTGGCGCTCGACCTCGCCCTGTCCCCTGCAGCGGCGGCCCTCAAGGGCATGGCAGACGATGATGTGGCGGGGCGTGCTGATATCCTCGTTGTCCCCAATATCGAAACCGGCAATGCCCTGTTCAAGGCGCTGGTGCATTTGCAGCATGCAACTGCCATTGGCGTCGTGCTCGGGGCCAGCGTGCCGATCGTGCTGACCTCCCGTGCCGATCCGATCGAGGCCAGGCTCGCCTCCATTGCCTTGGCGCGCCTTCTCATTCCACCCCCCAAAGCTAATTGACGAGCCGCAAGAAACTGCTTCCACGGAGCAAAACGAACCAATGGATCAATCAAATCTGTCCCCAGAAAAGGCCGCTGCCGCTGCCATCGTCGAACCGATCATTGCCCGCGCCCGTGCTGCCCAGGCACAGATCGCCGAGGCCGATCAGGCGCGAACTGACGAAATGGTCATTGCGCTGGCCTGGTCGCTCTACCGCATCGACCGCGCTGAAGCGCTCGCGGTCATGGCCGTTCAGGACACCGGACTTGGCAACGCCCGCGACAAAGTGACAAAGAACCAACGCAAGACCTTCGGAACGCTGCGCGACTTGCTGCGCGCGAAAACAGTTGGCGTGATCGAGGAAGACAAGGCGCGCGGCCTGGTCAAATTTGCCAAGCCGATGGGCGTGATCGGTGCGGTGACGCCCTCGACAAATCCATCGGCCACAGCCGTCAACAAGGCGATGATGGCGCTGAAGGGCCGCAACGCCATTGTGATCGCACCATCGCCGGCCGGCGTCAAAACTACCACCGCCACTGTCGAGGGGATGCGGGCGGAACTCAGCCGGATAGGTGCCCCGGCCGATCTCGTGCAGATTCTGCCGCCGCCAGCAACAAAACAGACAACACAAGCGCTGATGGAAGCCGCCGATCTGGTTGTGATCACCGGCTCCCAGGACAATGTCCGGCGTGGTTATCGCAGCGGCACCCCGGCCATTGGCGTGGGCACTGGCAATGTTCCCGTCATTATCGACGAAACCGCGGATCTTGATGACGCGGCCCGCAAGATCGCGGCCTCGAAGACCTTCGACAATTCGACGTCCTGCTCGTCGGAGAATTCATTGGTTATCGTTGAAGGCGTCTATGAGGATGCCTTCGCCGCACTCGAACGCGTGGGCGGCTATCGCTGCACGGCTGAAGAATCCAAACGGATCGAGGGCATCCTCTGGCAGAATGGCAAGCTGAACCGAAATCTCATCGCGCGCGATCCTGCCGTGCTGGCTGAGGCCTTCGGCCTGCCGGAAGCAGCAAAAGCTGCGCGCTTTTTTATCGTCGAGGAAACCGGGATTGGCCGCGCGCATCCGTTCTCAAGCGAAAAGCTGTCGCTTGTGCTGGCGGTTTACCGTGCGCGGGACTTCAAGGCTGCTGCATCGACCGTGCGTGCCATCCTTGACCACCAGGGTCGCGGCCATTCTCTCGGCATTCATACAAAGGATTTGTCACGGGCGCGCTACCTGGCTGAAAATCTTGATGTCGTGCGCGTCCTGGTGAATTTCGCCCACACCTTCGGCAATGGCGGTGGATTCGATAGTGGGCTTGAGTTCACGCTGAGCATGGGTTGCGGTTCCTGGCAAAAAAACTCCATCAGCGAGAACCTGAACTACAAGCATTTCATCAACATCACGCATCTTGTCACGCCAATACCTGAAGACAAGCCGACCGAACAGGAATTGTTTGGCAACTACTGGCAAAAATACGGCCGTTGAGGACAACCGATGAATCTGCTTGAATACCATGCAAAAGCGCTAGTTTTGGCCCCAGCGGGTATCCCGTTGCTTGAAGGTGCATTCTGCCGTACGGTCGACGAAGTTGAGGCCGCGGCGAAAAGGCTTGGCCCTTGTGTCATCAAGGCGCAAGTGCCTGTCGGCAAGCGCGGCAAGGCCGGCGGCATTCGCCTGGCGCAAACGCCCGACGAAGCCCGTGCCGCCGCAAAAGCCATCCTCGGAATGGTCATTGACGGGCATCGCACCGATGCCGTGCTGATCGAAAAACTCGCCCCGATCGCGCGCGAATTCTATGCCTCGGTGCTCCACGCCCCCCGTGAACGCGCTTCGCTCGTGCTCTTCGCCGCAGAAGGCGGCATGGATATTGAGGAGATTGCAGCCGGGAAGCCCGATTCCATCCGCCGTCATCTGGTCGAGACGCCCGATCATTTCACGCATGCCGAAGCCATGGCCATGCTGGATGGGCTGGGCCTTGGGCCCAACCAGGGGGCCATCGCCAGCGTTCTGGTCAGTCTTTATCGCCGCTACCGCGAGACCGACGCCGAACTGATTGAAATCAATCCGCTGGCCCAATTGAAGAGTGGCGAGATCGTGGCGCTGGACTGCAAGTTCAGCCTTGATGATGCCGCCGCTTACCGCCAGCCTGAAATCTCCGCCGCGGGCTGTCCCGACAAAATGACCAGACTGGAAGCGGAAGCTGCCGCATTGGGGCTGAAATTCATTGAACTCGACGGCAATGTGGGCATTCTGGCCAACGGTGCGGGCCTGACCATGACGACCATGGATGTTGTTGCCCATCTCGGTGGCAAGCCCGCAAACTTCCTCGAGATTGGTGGAGATGCCTACACCAAGGCTGAACCTGCCTTGAAAATGTTGCTGTCAAAACCCGAGGTGCGCTCGCTGGTGATCAACTTCTGCGGCGCGTTTGCGCGCACCGACGTCATGACCCGCGGTGTTATCGAGGCCTGGCGCAGCCTTGCGCCCAAAATCCCGGTTTTCTTCTCGGTTCACGGCACCGGGGAGGATGAAGCTGTTGCGCTCGTGCGCGAGGAATTCAACGTGGTGCCCTTTGATCTGATGGAAGACGCGGTGCAAGCCGCCATCGAGGCCGCACGATGAGCCGGTTTCCCCTTCTGCGCAGGACGGATCGTGTTCTCGTGCTTGGCATGACCGGCACCCAGGGCACATTCTGGTCCGAACGCATGATCGAGACCGGCACGAATATCGTTGCTGGTGTCAATCCCAAGCGGGCCGGTATGCAGCATCTCGGCAAGCCAATCTTTGCCTCAGCCAAAGAGGCCGTCAGGACTCTGGCCGTTGATGTGGCGGTGATGTTCGTGCCGCCGGGGCTCGCCGGAGCGGCGGCGCTGGATGTCATCGACGCGGACATTCCGGGCCTCGTCATGCTGACCGAACATATTCCAACCCATGACATGATTGCCGTTTTCGCCCGCGCCAGGGCTGCGGGCACACGTATCGTCGGGCCGAATACGGCGGGTCTGGTAACACCGGGCGAAGCCTTTGTTGGTATCATGCCGGGGCACAATGCCAATGTGTTTCAGCCGGGCCGCGTCGGGGTGATTTCGCGCAGTGGCAGCCTCGGCACGCTGATCTGCCTTAACCTGACCCGCGCCGGTTTCGGCCAGTCGAGCTTCATCGGTATTGGTGGCGATCCGATGATCGGCACCACCACGCTTGACGCGCTGCGGGCGCTCGATGGCGACGAGGGCACCGATGCTGTGGTGATGGTTGGCGAGATCGGCGGCGGCATGGAAGAGGAAGCGGCGGGTTACGCCGCCACCATGAAAAAGCCGGTGGTGTCCTTCATCGCGGGCGGTGCCGCACCACCCGGTCGGCGCATGGGTCACGCCGGGGCCATCGTTGCCGGAAATGTCGGCAGTTACCGTGGCAAGCGCGCGGCGCTGGAGAAGGCGGGTGTCATTGTTGCAGACACGCCACACGCGATTGTGCAGGCCCTGGCAGGCAAATTGTCGGCCGGGAAAGGACGGGACACTGGAGATTGATTCACGCACGAATCTGGATTGGGCATGACGCCTGGTCAGGTGTGATGGATTGAACGCAAGCCAAATATGGCTGCAAAAACGGAAGGAAATGCAATGTCAAGGACCACAATTATTCGAGGGATCAACGATATCGCGGGATGTGATTTCGAACCTTCCCGGCGGCACATTATGACCGGCGCGGCGGCAGCGGCGCTGGGGGCAATGGTGCCATCCATGGCCTATGCCGCTTATCCCGACCATCCGATCAATTTCATCGTTCCGTGGGGACCAGGCGGTGGTGCCGATCTGCTCGCCAGAACGGCCTCGACGATTATCGCCAAGAATCTGGGTATCTCAGTGCCCGTGATCAATGTTCCGGGCGCGGACGGCATCGTCGGCATGACCAAATTGCTGAACGAACCGGCTGACGGCGGAACCATGGCCGTCCTGATTGGTGACACTTTTGCCCGGCTGGCCGGGAAAAATCCCCCCTTCACCATGAAGTCGATTATCCCGCTGGCGATCATGATCCAGCAACCTTCCGGCTATTGGGTGAACGCCAAGGGCCCCTGGAAGACCTGGGCCGACGTCAAGGCGGCAGCCCAGAAGAAGACGCTTACCGTGGCGGTCACGGGCTTTGGCAGCGCTGACGATATCACGACGCGATATCTGGCCTCCAAGGGACTCAAACTGCAATCGGTGCCCTTCGCCAAGCCGGGTCAGCGCTACAGTTCGATCCTCGGCGGCAATGCCGACATTGTCTATGAGCAGACCGGCGACGTGCGCAGCTATTTTGATTCAGGCAAGTTCCGCCCAGTCTTGTTTTTCTACCCCAAGCCGGTGCCAATACCTGTTTTCGCTCATGTTCCCGTGTCGGTTCAGGAGGGCTACAACGTCACCTTGCCGCAATTCCGCGCCGTGGTCGTGCGCGCGGATACGCCGCCGGATCGCGTGAAGCTTCTCGCCACCGAGTTGCAAAAAGTGGCCGAAAGCGCCGCGTTCAAAGCCTATCTGGCGCAACAATATGCCGATCCCAACAGCTACATCGGAATGGCGGGTGCCGGAGCCTTCATGGAGGACTGGCTCAAGCAGGCGGCAGACACCATCAAGCGCACCCACTGATCACGCGGCCCAGTCTCTTGCCTTTGAACGGAGCCGCCAATGCCAAGCGCTGTGCTGAATCGCATTATGCCTTACTTGATCCCCCTGGCATTGGCGGTGTCTTTTTATGTCCTGGCTGGCCACTTCGATGTGGTCAGCCGACCTGGCCACCCCGGACCCGACCTTTGGCCGCGGATGATCTGTGTGATGCTCGGCATCGCGTCGTTCATCGGGCTGATTGGGGCGCTGTTCGAGTCCGGTGATCCAGTTGCCGATCACGCCGACAAGGCCGCTCTTCTCGCCGAGGCCCCCGAAACGAGGCCGGAACTGGTCTGGATCGGGATCGCCATTGTCGGGATTTATATCTTTGCCTTGCCGTATCTCGGCTTCTTTGTCGCCACCACAATGCTCGCCATGGCCTTGCTGGTGACCGGCGGGATGCGAAACCTCGCCCTGGTGCCCATCGCCGGACTGCTGCTGGCATCGGGGTTCAGCGTGGTTTTCCTGCGTATTGTCTATGTCGGCCTGCCATTGGGCGAGGGCTGGTTCAGGACCATCTCGCTCATGATCTACAAGCTCATCGGGGTTCATTGACATGACGATTTGGCATGACCTTGCGATCGGCTTCGTCCATGTGCTGCAACCCGCGAATCTGTTGATGTTGTTCATTGGCATTGTGGTGGGGATGCTGGTGTCGATCATGCCGGGGCTTGGCTTCGTGATGGGCGTGATTCTCGCATTGCCCTTCACCTATAAAATGCAGATCGAACCGGCGATCATTCTTCTCACCGCGATTTATTTTTCTGGCACCTATGGCGGCTGCTTCACCGCAATTCTTTACCGCATTCCAGGCGAGCCGAACGATGTTCCCCTGCTTTGGGATGGCTACACCATGGGCCAGCGCGAGGGCGTCGCCAAGCCGCTGGGCTGGGCGCTGGTCGCGGCATTGATTGGTGGTCTGGTTTCCTCCGTGGCCATGGTGGCGCTCACCAAACCTCTGACTGACGTTGCGCTGCGGTTTGATTCCGAAGATTACTTTGCCGCCATCATACTCGGCATGACCACCGTCGTGACATTGGCCAGCAATGCCCCGGCGAAAGCCATCATCAGCCTGGGCATCGGGCTGCTGCTGGCCTGCATCGGCGTCGATAGTATCTACGGCGTCGACCGGTACACCTTCGGCGTCCCGGTTCTCGGCAATGGCGTGCAACTGGTCACGGTTCTCGTCGGCATGTATGGCCTCGGCGAGGTTTTCAAGCGACTCGGCCAGGGATTGGCGATGCGTTCGATCGCGGGTCAGCGGACTGCGACAATCCGGACGGATTTTCCGCGATGGCACGAGATCTGGAACTTGCGTGGCACAATTCTCCGCAGCAGCTTGATCGGCACGTTGCTGGGTGTGGTACCCGGCGCTGGAGCCACGATCACCTCGTTCATCTGTTACGGCACCGAGAAACAATATGGCCGCGACCGCCGCGCACTCGGCAGCGGCCATCCGAGCGGCATTGTAGCGCCGCAAATCGGTTCGACGGCATCGGTGGCGGGGCACCTGATTCCGATGCTGACCCTGGGCATCCCGGGAAGTGCCGCAACGGCGGTCATTCTTGCCGCTTTCCTGCTCCATGGCGTGCAGCCAGGGCCGATGATGCTGGCCGATCCGGCATCGCGGGTGGTCATCTATACGATTCTGGCCTCGATGTTCGTCAGCGTCATCGGCATGTGCGTGGTTGGCTTCTTCTGGATCAGGGTCGTGATTCGGGTCTTGCTGATCCCGCAATATTTGCTCAATGCCATCGTCGTGCTGTTCTGTCTGGTCGGGGCCTTTGCTGATCGCAATTCGCTGTCGGATGTCTGGATGATCCTGATATTCGGAATCATCGGCTACATGTTCGAGAAATACAAATTTCCCATTGCTCCAATGGTGCTCGGCGCAATTCTGGGGCCAATCGGCGAGAGCAACTTCATGCGCAGCGTCATCGTCCATCATGGCGGCTGGACGACAGCCTTCATGCAACCCCTGAGTGGCGCGCTGCTGGCGGTTTCGGCCATCACCTTTATCCTGCCTGTCTCCCGCACAATGCTGCGCTGGGGACAAAGGCGATGGCATACCGTTGATCAGGTACAAAGCCAGGACGGTTGACCTGAAAAGCAGAACAGCAATCTCCAGGTGAACCTGTGGGTGCGCCGCCTCGGACTGGTGTCAGTCGCGGTTTTGCTATATTTCGGGAGTCATTGTGGCAGGGAAATCACGGCGCGCAGACCGCCGCCAGGCCGGTTGGTCAGCGTGACCTGTCCTCCGTGCGCTTGCGCGATTGACTGCGCGATGGCAAGGCCGAGGCCGGCGCCGCCGGTTTCGCGGCTGCGCGATGGCTCCAGCCGGTAGAACGGCTCCAGGACATTCGCCAATTCGGCTTCGGGAATGCCGGGGCCTTCGTCGTCGACGCAAATTCTGATGTCGTTCGGTGACGTGATGAGCGATACAAGCGCGGCTTTGCCATATTTAATGGCATTGTCGAGCAGGTTGACGATGGCCCTGCGCAGACCGCCTGGGTGACACTCAAGCACGATCGGTGCCGACGGCACCATTGTCACCGGCAAGCCCACATCGGCCATGTCATCGACGATGGCTGACACCAAAGCGGTCAAGTCGGTCTTGCGCAGAGGTTCCGCCGCAGCTTCGTCACGGGCAAACTGCAATGTCCCCTCGATCATGGCATCGAGGTCACCTATGCTGGCGAGCATCCGGTCACGTTCTTCCCCTTCCTGCAAGCCTTCGGTTCGCAGCCGCAGCAGCGTCAAGGGTGTTCGCAAATCATGTGACAGTGCTGCCAGTATGCGTGTCCGGTTTTGCAGCAGCCGCTGCAGGCGTCCTTGCATTTCATTGAAGGCATGCGCCGCCTGGCGCATCTCGCTGCTGCCAACTTCTGCAATTGGCGGCGCATTGACATCGCGTCCGAGACGCTCGGCCGCCTGCGCAACCATGCTGAGCGGCGCGGTTACATGCCGGACAGCCCAGATCGACGTGAACACGACAATCACCGCCATGAAGGCCATGGCGATCATGAATTGCCATGAGGTGGAAGGCCCGGCGTCAGGAAGCGCGGCGACGAAAGACAACCATTGCCCGTTCGAAAGTTCCATGGTGGCCTGGAGCTTGCGCCAGCTCATGGACCCATGCATCCACGGTCCCATCATCGGCATCGAACGTCGAAATCGGGAAGTCAAAGGCCCGGTTGCGCCTGTAACGGCAATCCGCAAGTGCCCCGCCAGGGCATGGGGCAACTGTCGCGCCAGATAGCTGCGAATTGTGTCGTCAGCGCTGTCGGAAGGCTCATGAGCGGCCAAGGGCGGCTGTGCGGCAAGCGCCACGCGCAGCGTCGGATCGCTGGCGGCGGCAACGATCCGGCTGCGCCAATCCGCCGGGGCCTCGTCGACAAGCCTGGCAAGATTGGCGATGCGCTGCGTCGCGGCGTAACTTCCCACGGCACGCAGGGCCTGCTCCCGATCCTTGGTGTAGATCCAGCTTGCGATGAGATGGGAGAAGAGCAGCCCTCCCAGCAGGATCGCGATCACCTGGCCGACGAGTGTGCGGGGAATCAAGCGCGTCATGTCTTGCTGACCGCCGGAACGAACATGTAGCCGCCCCCCCAGATTGTCTTGATGAGCCGCGGCTCGACCGGATCGCGCTCAAGCTTCTTGCGCAGGCGGCTCACCTGCGTGTCTATGCTGCGGTCAAAGGCCGCCGCCGATCGACCGCGCGCCAGATCGAGAAGCTGATCGCGGCTCAGGACGCGCTGCGGCCGATCCACCAAGGCTAGCAACAGCTCGTATTCACCGGTGCTGAGCGGCACCGTCACGCCGTCGTCGCGCAGCAGTTCGCGGCTTTCGGTCTCCAGCACCCAGCGGTCGAACCGATACCGCTTCGGCTCTGGTCCGCCCGGCGTGAGGTCGACGCGACTGCGACGCAACACCGCCCGGATGCGGGCGATCAACTCACGGCTTCCAAAGGGCTTGGGCAGATAATCGTCCGCCCCCATTTCGAGGCCGATGACCCGATCAACTTCTTCCCCTTTGGCGGTGAGCATGATGATCGGAACATTGCTTTGCGCGCGCACCGCCCGGCAGAGTGACAGGCCGTCCTCGCCCGGGAGCATCAGATCCAGCAGGATGAGGTCGATCCGTCCATCCGCAAGGAGCTTCCGCATCGCCTTGCCATCCGCGGCCGCGCTGACGCGGAACCCGTCGCGACTGAGGACACGCGTGACCAATTCGCGAATCTCGCGATGGTCGTCAACGATCAGGATGTGGGGCGCATCTGCCATGGCATGAACATAAGGGAATGGTTGCCGGAAATCCTTCGAAAAATTGTGACCGGATGTGGCCCACGGCTGTCTTGATACATCTTGTTACAAATTTGGACGCACCCGACAAACACTTGTGACAGGCTGAGCCCAGATGGTTGCCAACGGCAGCAATGATGCCGCCGCCAATCAGGAGAATTACAATGAGAAAGATTACCAAGGCTATCGCGATCAGTGCCTTTGTCGCCGCGATTGCCGGCGTTGGCATTACCGCCATGGCACAAACGGCCGTACCCGGAACCGGATTCATGCGCGGGCACATGGCCCAGGGCATGATGGGTATGGGACAGGGCATGGGTCAAGGCATGATGGGAATGGGGAATGGTTCCCAGCGCGCAGGCTTCGGCGATCCCGCCGCGCACCTCGCGGCGCTGAAGACCGAGCTTGGCATAACGCCAGCGCAGGCAAACGCCTGGGATGCCTACACAAAAGCAGTGCAGGACGCCACCGGGCAGATGCGGGCAACCATGGCCAAAGTTGACATGAAGACCATCCACAATATGTCACCACAGGATCGCACTGCGTTCATGACGTCACAGCGCGAGCAGCACGTTCAGACGTTCGCCAAAGTGAAGACGGCCGCTGAGGCCCTGCTGCCAACGCTGGATGATGCGCAAAAGGCCAAAGCGCAAACGGTTCTGCCGGGTCTGACGACAGGCGGTCCAGGTGGCATGGCAGGCATGGGTGGCATGGGGATGATGCAGGGCCGCATGGGAGGCGCGACGCGCTGACGGTGCTGCGTTCATCTGGGCGGCGCCGGATTATCCTTGCCACTAGCCAGGTTTAGTCCCCGCCACTGTGATACTGCCTGGCGGGCGTAGCTTGACGCATGGATTTTGTTTTTGGATCGGGTGCTTGCACCTGCCATGTCGAAACCATGCGACCGGCCACGCCCGCCATGTCCCACGGTAGCGCTCGAGCTTTATACGTTCATGCGCGTGTCCGTCACAAAAGGCGCGTTGATCGCCCTTGAGCTGCGAGAAGCGCCACCGCCTTCCTGTCGAAGGAAACGAAGGTTTGCCCGCCAAGCCAATGGCCCTCATAGGCAATGACACCATCGGCAAAATCTCCGCCCGCGTCGAGCGCCAGCAGCCCAGCCTCCACGGCTGGCCGGTTCACCTCCAGGTTTGCGGCGCCAAGCAGTGCGCGGATCGCACTGGCCGCGTCAGTTGGCTGGAAACCATAGACCCGGAGCAGCACCCAAACAAATTCGCACAGGCACGGCAACGCGACCGCGATCAATTCGGCGTCAGTCAGGATCGTGGTGGCAACGTCCGCCTGCGCGGCATCATCGCGCACAACAGCCCGCACAAGGACATTGGTATCCACTGCGATCTTCATGGCTTGCCGGCCCACCCAAGCGCCGCCGCCTCGTTGATTTCTTCGATGGTGGCAACCTTCTGCGTCCTGCCCGCGAGCAAGCCGATGAAGCTGGATATTGTCCCGGCGGGCCGCGACGCCTTGAGGATCCCCCGGCCATCTGGCAGCAGATCCAGCTCGATCTTGTCGCCCGGCCTGATGCCGAGGTGTTGCAGCACGTCCTTCCGAAACGTCACCTGTCCCCGTGCGGTAACCGTCAATGTGGTCATGGTGTTGTGCCCTCGCAATTTCGCAGGTCCATCCCCTGCATAAGTAATGCAAAACTGCCTTACCGTCAATGTCGGTGAAACGACCGCCTCGTCGACCGCAGGCGTCCAAGACTCTCCATGGCTTTCTTCCGAATCAGGAATGCCCCTTGAATCACCCAATGACATCACCCCACTGACATCAATGCCGCATATGTCAGTTCAATTCCGCTGCATAACGAAACTGATCGCTTCGGCATCGCGAGATGCGCAATTCGACGGCCATCTTGCTGACATCGCGGGCGACACGGGTAATTTCCAGCAGCGGCATGGCTTTGGCGACCTTGAGCTGGCGTGCATCTTCGGCTGAAGCCGCGATGGCCGCGACCCGCTCGCTGGCGTGGGCGATGGTGATGCCGTAGCGCTCTTGATAAATAACATACATTTCATCGATCATCGGTTTTCCGATTTCGATCTTCAGCTCCGGCATCATCCAAACCGGCGTATAGATCCGCTCATATATTGCGGGGACCGCCTTCAAAGTTCGGATGCGGGTAATATGATAGAGTGGTGTGCCGGGATCGACCTCCAGCTGTCGTGCCAGCTTCTGGCTGGCGTTGACGGTTCTTTGGCTCAGAGCCTGGCTTCTCGGCTCCGTCCGCTTATCGTTGAGATCAACCATGCGGAAAAAGTGGAACAGCGCATGCTCGCGGGTGTGGCGCGCAACGTAGGTGCCGCGTCCCTGTCGGCGGATGATGAGCCTCTCGCCCTCGATCGCAATCAGCGCCTTGCGTACAGTGCCCTGGCTGACGTTATATTCGGTCGCGAGCTGGAATTCGTTCGGGATCATATCGCCAGGCTTCCAGTCCCCCGACGCGATCCGCCGTGTGATCAGCGCCTTCACCTGAGCATACAGCGGCTGATAGTCGGTCGTCGCCGGGTCATCCTGTTCGTTGGACATCTGGTTCCGCGTCAAATTCGTTGAACGTATAAATGACAACAGATTGCAAAATAGTCAAAATGCAGCGGCGACCAGGCCCACCGCACGCAATGGCCGGGTGGTATCCGCCGGTGCCTGCGCGCGACCGCTCGCGCTCAGGTCAAGGTTGCGGCCCACGCAGCCAGGAGCCGCCAGCCTTGGTGTCCATGAGCGCGCTTGCCGCGGGAGCGGCATTTGAAATACCAGGTCAGGCGCTTCGATACAGCTTCGTCATGACGAATTCGCGATGTCCCAGCGCCTCGGCCGCGGTCAGGCGACCGTTGGCTGTGCGACCGATCATCGCGATCAGCGCGTCGCCGGCATGATCAATCGTCATTTCGCGCCGCAGGATGCCGGATACGTCAACGTCAACATGTTCGCTCATCGTGCGCACCGTCCGTGGATTGCCGGTGATCTTGATCACCGGCACGATCGGATTGCCAATGATATTGCCCTGGCCGGTGGGAAACGTATGAATGACGTAGCCGGCCGCGGCCATCAGGGTGACGCACTCGGCGGCTGCCGAGGACGTGTCCATGTAATAGAGTCCAGGTCCTTTTGCCGGTGCCTCGGCGGGTTCCAGCGCATCCAGGAACTTGCTGTTGTGCCCAATCTTTTCAAGGTTGCCGAGCGCCTTTTCCTCGATGGTGGTAAGGCCACCCTCGATGTTGCCCTTGGTCGGCTGGCTGTCCGAAAGATCGTTGGTCTTGTACGCTTCAATCACATCATCCTGATAGGCCTTCCACATAGCGTACCATTTTTCGGCAATTTCGGGCGTTGCCGCACGGGCTTTGCAGAGATGCTCGGCACCGGTGATTTCGGTGGTCTCGCCAAACACGCCATGAATGCCCTTGGGGATCCATTTATCATACATGTTGCCGACCGTCGGGCAGGATGCGAGACCGGTTGTGGTATCGCTCTCGCCGCATTTGGTCGAAACCCAGAGATCACCGATCTCGATGGGCTCGCGTGACAACTCGGAAGCCCATTGCACCATTTCCTTCGCCCGGCGTGATGCCGCCGCAATGGTGTTGAAATCGCCGTGCTGCTCGATCCAGAAGCCCTCGACCGGCTTGCCCGTCTTGCGAATGCCCTCGACCACGCGGTTCGTCCATTGCGGCTCAATGCCGATCACAATCACGGCGGCAACATTGGGGTTGCTGCCCGTGCCGATCAGTGTCCGGAAAAACAAATCAAGATCGGCACCAAACTGCAGACGCCCATAGGCGTGCGGCAAAGCCATCGTGCCCTTGACATTATGGGCAACGGCTTCGCAGGCCGTATTCGACAGATCATCAAGCGGCAGGATGATGACATGATTCCGAACACCAACCCGGCCATTCTCGCGACGCCAGCCGGTCATTTTGATGTCTGACATGTGTGCGTTCCCTCTTACCAGCGTTTCGTCTTGAGATTTTGGGTATGAACGTGTTCGCCCCGTTTGATCGGTGCGACAATCTTGCCGATGTCCTCGCCATATTTGATCGCGGTGCTGCCGACCGGAAGATCGGCAAGAGCCACTTTATGGCCAATCGGCACATCGGCCATGGCCTTCAACCGGAAGTCCTGGTTGTTTTCGGTGATCACACAAAACATCTCGGTACCGGCCTTCAGACCCTCGACGACGACGACGCCGACATTGTCCTTGGGGCTATGCACCAGAAGTTGCGGAATGCTCATGGGAAGACCTCCTTGAAATCGGCATTTGCCATCAATCATGTAACTTATATAAGAATAGCAACCATTGTCAACGCCCCGGCATCGCTGGTTTCCGGGAGGCATCGGCACTTCGCGCGCCTTGAATTCCAAGAATGACGCCGCAAGGGCAAAGCCATATCGGGCTTGCAACCGTCCAAACCGAGATCGCTCATTCATATATAAGATATCATAGTTGACAAACCAGTTGCGACAGCCTTACCCTTCGATTGCAACAGCCAGCCCCCGGCACCAGCTCGGCAGCTTGCGCCAGGAGCATGGTCGCTGGCGGGCAACGCGGGTGCTAGCCGAACTCAAAATTGGCCAACAATTCGGGCGGAGGAAGCGATGCAGCACTCAAAAGCAACCCTGTCGAGCGCCGTGCTCGTTTCTGCGGCAATTGCCTTAGGCGGAGCCCAGACCGCACGAGCGATGAATGTCAGGATCGCCCAGGAATACGGAATATCGTACCTTCCGCTAACCTTGATGAAAGTGCAAAACCTCCTTGTTAAGCGCGGCAAACAGGAGGGGGTTGAGATTACGCCGCACTGGCTTTCCTTCACGGGCGGGCCACCCATGAACGAGGCGTTGATTTCCGACAACCTGGATATTGCCTCGGGCGGCGTAGCCCCGATGTTGGTGATTACCGACCGGACGCGCGACAACCTCGGGGTCAAGGGTTTGGAATGCATGAATTCCATGCCACTTTATCTGAACACGACAAATCCAGCCGTACACTCGTTAAAGGACTTCACCGAGAAAGACCGCATTGCTCTGCCTGCAGTCAAGGTGTCAATTCAAGCGATTATTCTCGACATGGCGGCGGCCAAGGAATTTGGACAGAAGAACTATAACAAGTTGGATCCACTCACCGTATCAATGTCCCATCCCGATGGTCTATCCGCGCTTCTGAATGGGACGGCGGGCATCACCGCACACTTTACGTCGGCGCCCTTCATGTATGAAGAACTGAAGAACCCGAAGGTCCATCGTGTGCTGGACAGCTTCAAGGTTCTTGGCGGTCCGCATACTTTCAACTGCCTGTGGGCGACAAAAAGGTTTGTGAGCGCAAATCCCAAAGTCGTTACTGCCTTTCAGTTGGCCCTGAATGATGCGGAGACGTTTATCAAACAGCATCCTGCGCAAACGGCGAAAATTTATCTTTCGACGCAAAAAAAATCTTCGCTGACCCAGGCTGAAGTTGAAAAAATGATCAAGGACCCGGAAAACAAGTGGGATATAGAGCCGCAAAAAGTTCTCGAGTTTGCAAAATTCATGAAGAAAATCGGGCTCATAAAGCACACGGCGACTTCGATCAACGATTTGTTTTTTTCAGAGACCCCGCCGATCACGGGCAATTGAATGCCGGACAATCCAAATATGACGGAGGATGGCAGTCTTGTTCTGGATGTCCGCGGCGTCACGCTCCAATACAAGACGCCGCGGCACCTTGTAACCGCGACTTACCGCATCAATCTTGAAGTTTACGAGAGTGATCGCTTCGTTATTTTGGGGCCGTCGGGCTGCGGGAAATCCACCTTGCTCAAGGCTATCGGCGGCTTCATGGCGCCAATCGAGGGCGATATTTTCCTGCGTGGCAGAAAAGTTGTGAAACCCGGCCCGGACAGGATGATGGTCTTTCAGGAATTTGAGCAATTGATGCCATGGAAGACAGCTCTTGGCAATGTGCTGTTCCCGATGAAAGCGACGGGCCGGTTCAGGGGCAAGGAAGCTCGCGAACGCGCTCTTGCCGCTTTGAGCAAAGTGGGCCTGACCAAATTCGTGGATTCCTATCCGCATATGCTTTCGGGCGGCATGAAAATGCGGGTGGCCATTGCGCGGGCCATGGCAATGGAGCCGGATATCTTGCTGATGGACGAGCCCTTCGCGGCGCTTGACGCTCTCACGCGCCGCAGGATGCAGGAGGATCTCCTTGCGCTTTGGGATCAATTGCGATTCACAGTTTTGTTCGTGACGCATTCTATCGAGGAAGCCATACGCGTTGGGTCCCGCATCCTTGTGCTTTCGCCGCATCCGGGACGGGTCCGGGCCGAGCTGAATTCAAGCTATGTCTACGGCCAACCGCTTGACGACGCGGCATTTGGTCTGCTCTCGAAGAGAATCCACAACCTCGTTTTCGAAGGCGAGGCCGAGGCGAAACAACCTGAGGCGCTTGTATGAGCAGCAGTGGAATTGTGAAAACGCAACAAGTCGTGCGCCCGGAATTCGATCGAATCCCGGTTGATGCGAGTTCTGTCGGCGCGGTTGTGCGTCCACTTTCGCCGCTGCAGCGGTTGCTTGACAATGTACTATTTCGGCGGTGCGCGATCCTGGCCGCGTTGGCGCTGATCTGGCAGCTCTACGCGCTTTGGTTGCACAACTCGCTGCTGTTTCCCACTCTGACTGACACCCTCAAGGTGATGATTCACGACTTTGGCGACGGGACATTGCTCAGGCGCACCAAATCGTCCCTTGAGGTGCTCCTGATGGGTTATGCGGCAGGCGTCGCGCTGGCGGCAGTGCTCACGACCCTGGCGGTTTCGACGCGACTGGGCGATGACATACTCTCGACGCTTACCGCGATATTCAACCCCTTGCCCGCCATCGCATTGTTGCCGCTGGCGCTGATCTGGTTTGGTCTTGGCACGCCCTCGCTGGTTTTTGTGCTTGTGCACGGCGTGCTCTGGGCCATCGCGCTCAATACCAGTTCGGGTTTTCGTTCGGTTCCCGAAACTTTGCGGATGAGCGGGCGCAATTACGGCTTGAGCGGTGTTCGCTATGTCGTAACAGTGCTTATGCCTGCAGCTTTTCCATCGATTTTGACTGGGCTCAAGATTGGCTGGGCTTTCGCCTGGCGAACGCTGATTGCGGCGGAGCTCGTATTTGGCGTCTCCTCGCGGTCCGGCGGGCTGGGCTGGTACATATTCGAAGCGCGCGAAGAGCTTAACACGTCAAGTGTTTTCGCCGGCCTTTTGACGGTCATCATGATCGGGCTGCTCGTGGAATCGGTCCTGTTTCGCACCATTGAAACCAGGACGGTTGAAAAATGGGGCATGCAGCGATGACGGGGACCGAACTCACGGTCCGGATTTGGCGAGGCCAGAAAGTGGGGGGGTTTCAATCCTTCAGCCTGGTGACGCGTGCGGCGCAGACTGTTCTTGACGTTGTTACCGAAATCCAGAGGGGCCACGAGCCCGATCTCGCTTACCGCTACGCTTGCCGCGTTGGAATGTGCGGTTCTTGCGCCATGACCGTGAACGGCGCGCCGCGTTGGACATGCCGAACCCGCGTGTCCGCAGTTGCAAAAAAGGGGATGTTGACGCTGGAACCCTTGCGCAATCTGCCCGTCGTCAAGGACCTCGTCGTCGACATGACGACGTTTTTTGAAAAATGGCAAAAGGCCAAGGGCGTTTTCGAGCCCGGAAGCGCACCGGAGGCCGATTTTGTTATCGTCAAGCCAGACAACGCCGAGCGGCAGGCCGCTGATGCGGGGATTGAGTGCATTGGCTGCGGCGTTTGCTATTCGGCCTGTGACGTCGTCGCCTGGGATCCCGATTATCTTGGCCCGGCCGCCCTGAACCGTGCCTGGACACTGGTCAATGACGTGCGCGACAAGGGGCAATCGGAGCGCCTGGCGGCCGTCGCTGCAGTTGGAGGATGCCATTCCTGCCATACCCACCTGAGCTGCACGAAAGTCTGCCCCAAAAATCTCGCGCCAACTTACGCGATCGCTGGCCTGAAACGCGCTTCGGCGCGCGCCGCCCTGAAGGGCACAACATGAATTCTGGCCTGTTCATCGCGCAACGAATAACTGCGGTCATCCTGGCGTTTGCGGTCACGATCCATCTTGTGACAATACTCTATGCGGCGCAGCAGGGCTTGACCGCAGGTCATATTCTCCAGCGCACCCATGGCAACTTGGCTTTCCTCGCGCTTTATTCGGTGTTTGTGATCGCGGCCGCCATTCACGGGCCCATAGGGCTGCGCAATATTCTGCGCGAATGGCTCGGCTGGCGGGGCCACCGCATTGATGCCACGCTCTTTGCTTTTGCATTGCTTTTGCTCGCATTGGGTTTGCGCGCAGCCATTGGGGTCTATGTGGCATGAAACGATCAACAAGCTTCATGCGATCGCAGCTCCCAGCAGGCCTTGTGGCCGCACTCATTCATCGTCTGTCCGGGCTCGCGCTTACAGTTTTTTTGCCAGCGCATTTTCTGGCTCTAGGCACCGCGCTTTCAGGTGCGAACGCCTTCGAGCGCTTCATGAATGTCACGGATAACCCCATCATCAAGGTGGTCGAAGTTGGCTTGGTCACTTCGCTCGCCGTCCATCTGGCCTGCGGCGTGCGACTTCTTGCCATCGAGTTTCTCGACTTGCGTGAACGCACGGCGGCGACAATCGCGGTATGTTTCGCCTTCGCGCTTGCCTGCGGCCTGCTCTTTTTGCTCAATGTTCAGATGGGTTCGTCATGACCAGCCCCCTGACCTTCAACTATCTGATGGTTCTTTGGACCGGCGCATTCCTTGGCGCATTTGTTGCGGGTGCCGGGGGATTTGGATTTGCCTTGGCAGCATCGTCGATCTGGCTGCATCGCCTTACGCCCGTGCAAACGACGACACTTGTTGTCGGGTGCGGTGCCATTTTGCACAGCGGCATGGTCTGGCCGATGCGCCGCTTGATCATATTCAGCAGGCTGTGGCCCTTTGTGGTGGGATGTCTGCTCGGCATCCCGTTAGGCGTACGGCTGCTGGCCAGCCTCGATTTGGCCATGCTGAAGCACATTCTTGGCGCTTTGCTCGTCATCTTTGGCATCTACGCTTTGGTGGTGCATCACCTTCCCAGCACCGCGAGGGGCGGTCGTGCAGCGGATGCCACGGTTGGCTTCGTTGGCGGCATACTTGGTGGCTTGGGAGGATTTTCCGGGGTGCTTCCGATGATCTGGACGCAATTGCGCGGCTGGCCGCCAAAGGAAGCCCGAGCGGTGTACCAACCCTATATCATTGTTGCGCAAGTCGCGACATTGTTGACGATTGGCGTCTTTGGTCTGGACCGATCCGGGCTGTGGCTGATTGTGCTGGCATTGCCCGCCCTGCTGGCAGGCGTTTGGCTTGGCTGGAGCCTGTTTGGCCTCTTCAACGAATCCACTTTCCGCCGTGTCGTGGCAATTGGCGTCGCGTTATCGGGCTTAAGTCTGATCTTCTAGGAGGGCGTTATGGAGGTCAATCTCAAGGAAATCGAAGACATCAGCAAGACTCTCTACATTCGGGCGCTGAAATTGTTGCCGGACGACGTGAAGACGGGGTTTGACCGCTTGCTTGGCAACGAAACAAGCGACACCGGCAAGGCAATTCTGGGCACGATGATCCAGAATGTCGCGGTGGCTGAACGCACGCGCAATTTGCTTTGTCAGGACACCGGGATACCCATCTATAATGTGACAATCGGTCGGGACGTGAGTTTTGACGGTTCCGCGCTGAAGCAAGCGATTCAGCGGGGATGCGAACGGGCGACGCACGAACATCCGCTGCGCTCTTCGGTCGTGCATCCGATCACCCGATTCAATGAGCACACATCCTGCGGCCTGCGGGTGCCCATTATCAATTTCGATTTTGACGAGCGTGAAGAGACCATAGATATCGAAATGATTCCAAAGGGATCGGGCTCGGAGAGCGGCTCTTACATCAAGATGTTTCCGCCCGCCGACGGGATCAAGGCAGCAAAGCGCTTCGTCATTGACAGAGTGATTGAATCTGGCGGACGCGTCTGCCCGCCAACAATTGTCGGTGTCGGCCTGGGCGGCACGTCGGACCTATGCATGCATCTGGCCAAGATTGCCGCGACGCGCGCAATTGGATCGATCTGCGCTGACCCGGAGGGAGCCAAAATCGAAGCCCAGCTTTCGGAGGCGGTCAATGGGCTTGGCATCGGCCCGCAAGGGCTCGGCGGGCGCTCGACGGCGTTCGCAGTCCATGTCGAAATCGCCGCAACCCACATCACGCTTGTGCCTGTCGCAGTCAATATCCAGTGTCACTCGGCGCGGCGCGCGCGGGCTGTCGTGACACCAGGTGGCATCTCGTTTGGCGTCTAGGGAGGCATTCATGACCCACCATATTCTCACGATGCCCGCTACCGAGGACCAGATCCGGGCGCTCAGGGTCGCAGATACGGTGACGCTTGAGCAAACCTTGTTTGGATTGCGCGATGCCACGCTGATCGCCATGTTCGACAAGGATCGGCGCACTGCGCTTGACCTGCGCGGGCACGCCGTGATTCACACCGCGCCGAACGTTCGCAAGGTCGAGGTTTCGCACGAGTCTCCAGCCGGTTACGAACCAATCTGCATCGGCACAACCACTTCCATGCGTATGGAGCGCTTTACGCGCGCCTTGATGCTGCGCGAAGGCGCACGGGTGATGATTGGCAAGGGCGGCATGGGCGAAGAGTCCCTCAGCGCATTCAAGGAGATCGGCGGCGCGTATCTTGCGATTGTCGGGGGTGCTGCAGCCCTGGAGACCACATGGATCGAAGCGATTGACGCGGTTGACCTCGATGATCTCAATCCTGAAAGTCTGTGGCGCTTTCGGATCAGGGGATTTGGGCCGCTGCTGGTTGGCATGGATTCCCACGGCGGATCTTTGTTCGCGCGGGTCCAGGATGACGTGCGAGGTCGTCGCGATGCCGTGCTCGCCTCCCTCGGCGCAGAGGATTGAGGGCCTGTGAAGCATGGATTGGAGAGCCCTATGCCGATGTCACGCAGCCTGTCCCCGATGAGAGAGATCAAGACCGATATTTTGATTCTGGGGGCGGGCGGTGCAGGCCTGTTTGCAGCACTGCACGCAAAAAAGCTCGCGCCAGAACTGGACGTCACGATCGTGGTCAAAGGCCTCCTCGGAAAATGTGGCTGCACGCGCATGGTGCAAGGCGGTTACAACGTGGCGCTCGCGCCAGGTGATTCCGTCGAGCGGCATTTTATGGACACGATTAACGGCGGCAAGTGGATCAACAATCAAGCCTTGGCCTGGAAGCTGGTAGAAGGCGCGCAGATCCGCATTCGCGAATTGGAAACCGAGCTTGGCTGCTTCTTTGATCGCAATCCGGATGGCAGCGTGCATCAGAAGGCTTTCGCTGGCCAGACCTTTGACCGGACTGTGCACAAAGGCGATCTCACAGGTATCGAAATCGTCAACCGATTGTCCGAGCAAGTCTGGAAGCGCGATGTGAATCGCCTCGAGGACCATCGCGCGCTGGACTTGATCCCCTCTGCTGATGGCGAGACTATCGCAGGCGTGCTGCTGTTGGACATGCGCAGTGGCGAAATTGTCCTTGCGCGCGCCAAGGCTGTTTTACTCGCAACTGGTGGCGGCCCCACCATGTATCGGTATCATACGCCATCCGGCGACAAAACCTGCGATGGCCTTGCGATGGCTCTGCGGTTCGGTTTGCCGTTGCGGGATATGGAAATGGTGCAATTCCACCCGACCGGCCTGCTGGCTGGCGACGACACGCGCATGACGGGGACCGTCCTCGAAGAAGGCTTGCGCGGCGCTGGCGGGTGGCTCCTCGACAGTTCAGGCGAGAGGTTCATGCACCTTTATGATCCGCAAGGCGAGCGCGCCACCCGTGACGTTGTCAGCCGCAGCATCATGGACCGGATATTGAAGGGCTATGCAACTCCTGACGGCGGCGTGTGGATTCAGATGAGTCACCTTGGACCTGCCGAGGTTCGACGCCGTTTCAAGGGAATGGTGGAGCGCTGCGCTGACTGCGGCTTTGATCTCGCCAATGGGCGTGTTCAGGTCATTCCTACTGCCCATTACATGATGGGGGGTGTAATGTTCGACGCCGATTGTCGTACTGAAAGGCTTGGGCTATTTGCTGCGGGCGAGGACACCGGTGGCGTTCACGGCGCAAATCGGCTGGGAGGCAATGGGGTTGCCAATTCCACCGTGTTTGGCGGTTACGCTGGCGAATCAATGGCTCGCGATGTGCGCAACCGCCCGAGGCATCACGCCGATCCCGACATCTCGATAATTGAGGCCACCCTTGCCCGCGCGCTTGGACCGATCGGGCGCAAGACGGCTGATCTTGAGGGAATTCGCCGTTCGCTTCACGCGGTCATGTGGGACGATGTTGGCATATTGCGCAGCGCCGAGGGGCTTGCGCACGCAGAATCAGTCCTGGAAGGTCTGGCTGTTGAAGTGGCTGCGGCAGGCGTTTCGGATATTGACCGGCGCTACAATCTGACGTGGACAGACCGTCTGAATCTTGAGAACATGATTCTCGTCAGCCAAGCCATTCTGAAGGCCGCGCAGACGCGGCTGGATAGCCGCGGCGCACATTATCGCAGTGATCACCCGCAAACATCGAATCTTGCGACCTCTTGCTATACCGTGGTGCGGCACCGCGATGATCGGATCATCGCCAGCGAGGAACCGGTGATTTTCAATATTGTGCGGCCAGGCGAAACATTGTTGAAGGAAGCAATGGCCTAGCGCTCGGAGCTGGATGGCATTCTAGAATCTCGATGCCACCCAAAATCCAACGCCCTGCGATTTCAGTCGGGCGTTCGCAGAACGATTTTTGCTGCGGCCACCACACCAGCGTCGATATCGGCAAAGGCACGAGCTCCATCGGCGAGCTCCCTCTCTTCAAACCAACCCAATCGACCCAAGTGGCCCGCCGCCAGAGCCAGGACCGAATTCTTGAAATCCGCTGGCGTGTAGCAATAAGATCCCGTCAGGGTGACTTCCTGAAGTGTGAACTTGCGTACGTCGAGCCCATCAGCGCCTGGCAGCAGCCCCAGATGGACGATTACACCGCCCGGGCGCACAAGTTGGCTGGCCGCGGCCCGTGTCGCGTCTGCGCCTACGGCATCAATGACCAGATCGGCGGAATTGGCTTCAGGCTGCAGCAAGCTTCCCGGATCATAGACTCGAGCGGCCAATTCCGCTTGCGCCGTCTGGCGGCGCAATGGATTGGGCTCGCCGAGCCAAAGGTCTTTGGCACCAAACAATGTGCCCACGAGGGCGCAACCGAGGCCAATGGCACCGCCGCCCAGCACCACCATGCGGACCGATGCCAAAGGTGCCGACAGCAGGCGGGTGCCAAGCGCAACTGCGTGCCAACATACGGCAATCGGCTCGGCAAGGGCCGCGTGCTGAAAAGTAAGATGTTCAGGGATGTCCACAAGGTTGCGCATGGGGACACAGACAGTTTCAGCAAAGGCCCCCTGCCGGGGCGGCATCGAAAGGATTTGCCGGGTTGGGGACAGATGGCCGCGACCTTCAACTGCAAACGCGCAGCCAGGATCGATGACGAGCGGGTTGATGGTGACGCGTTGGCCGAGACGCGGTCCCGACGCAATGCGTCCCGCAGCCTCGTGCCCCAGAATCAATGGCGGCGGTCGGCGCGTGTCATGACCATGATAGGCGTGCATGTCCGAACCACAAATGCCCACGGCCTCGACCTTGACCAGCACTTCATCGTCTTTCGGTTCGGTCTGTTCCCAGTCGCCAAAATTCATGGAGAGTGGGGCTGTATAGATCAATGCTTTCATATGATTTCGCTCTGCGTGTTATTTCGCCGTGAAGCCGCCATCGACCATCAGAATCTGTCCGGTGACATAGGCTGAGGCGTCGGAGGCCAGAAAGACCGTGGCACCATAAAGGTCGCTGAGGATGCCGTTGCGACCGATGGCCGTTTGCTGGGCATTTTGCGCGGCGCGTCGAGTATCAGCAAAGACTGCGGCGGTGAGCGGGGTGGGAAAAAAGCCCGGTCCGATGGCATTGCAGGTAACGCCATGAGGAGACCATTCCTGCGCCAGGGCGCGGGTCAGTTGAGCGACGCCACCTTTCGCCGCACCGTAAGGTGCCGAGTTGGCGAAGGCCCGATAGCTTTGCAGGGAAGCAAGATTGATGATGCGGCCCCAATGGCGCGCCGCCATGGCCGGAGCCAGTTTTTGCGCGAGCAAAAATGGTGCACGCAGATGCACCGCCATATGCAGATCAAAGTGCGCAGCCGTGACTTGACCGAACGGCTCGCGAAGGTTCAATCCGGCGGCATTGACGAGAATATCGACTTTCAGCGCGGCTTTTGCCAAAGCGGCGGCGACGATTTCGGCAGCTTCAGCCTCGGCGAGGTCAGCCGCGATCCAATGTGTGCCAATGCCCTCATTCTGGAGCCTGGCAGCGGCTTCCTTCAAGACTTCCGGCCGCCTGGCAACGAGCACGACATCCGCCCCCGCCAAGCCAAGCCCGCGCGCCATCGCCTCGCCGATCCCACTATTGCCGCCGGTCACCAGTGCGGTTTTGCCGGTGAGATCGAAAAGGGATGAAAGTTGGAACATGATCTACACCAATACGGGCGTGCCGAGGTCGGCCTTATGCCCCTTGGCGTATTTATCGAGGCGCGCATCACTGGTGCGTGCGTGGGCCTCCATGCCCTCCAGTCGCGAAATGCGGGCCGACAGGGGTGCGAAAACCTGACACGCCGCGCGGTCCATCTGTTGCCAGGTCAGTGGCTTCAAGAACTTGTGCACCGACAGGCCCGCTGAATAGCGCGCTGCAAATTTTGTGGGCAGGATGTGGTTGGGGCCAGAGACCTTGTCACCAAAGGCCACGTTGGTTTCCTCGCCCAAAAACAGCGAGCCATAATTGGTCAAAGTGGCATGCCACCAGTCAAGATCGCGGGCATGCACTTCCAAATGCTCGCTCGCATAGCGATCGGACACGCGTGCCATTTCCTCTCGGGTGTCGCAAAGTACCACTTCGCCATAGTCACGCCACGCAGCCCTGGCCGCGTCACATGCAGTGGGCGGCAGGCTGGCAATCAGTTGCGGCATGAGTCGGATCACTTCCTGGGCAACCTCCCGCGACGATGTGATAAGCCAGGCGGGGCTTTCATGCCCATGTTCGCATTGGCCTACCATGTCTGCTGCCACAATGAGCGGGTCGGCGGTGTCGTCGGCCAGAATCGCGATCTCGGAAGGCCCTGCGAAGACATCAATGCCGACACTACCAAACAGCATGCGCTTGGCCTCGGCGACAAATTTATTGCCTGGCCCAACGATGATATCGGCGGCAGGAGCGCCAAACAGGCCGTGCGCCATCGCCGCAACGGCCTGCACCCCCCCGAGGGTGAGCACCATATCCGCGCCCGCCGCACGCAGGGCATAAAGGACCTGGGGATGGATGCCCTCACCTCGGAAAGGGGCCGAGCAGGCAACAACCGTCTTGACGCCAGCAGCCTTGGCCGTGGCAACAGACATATAGGCCGAAGCAATATGGGCGTAGCGCCCGGTCGGCACATAGCAGCCAGCGACATTGATCGGCACGAGTTTCTGCCCCACCTTCAGACCCGGAGCAATTTCCAGCGAAAAGTCGGAAATGGAATCTCTCTGGGCTTCGGCAAAGAGCCGCACTTGTCGCACGGCAATGTCAATATCGTCGCGCGTTGACTGCGAGACACCGGCCGTACGGCTTTGGATTTCTTCAGGCGTGACGACGATGGGCCCCGACCATTTATCCAGCTTTAATGCATAATCCTTCACAGCGCTTTCGCCACCAGTCGCGATTGTCTGGAGCATTTGGGCAACGACTTCGCGAGCAGAAGCTGTCTCGGTCTCCGCTGTCCTGGTTGCTGCTTTCAAATAAGTGATCGACATGCACGTAATCCAGTTACAAGAGTTCGAGTGGCAGCGGGTCGGCAAATTCCGACCCGCCGCGCTGCGCTATTTTGCGCTGGCGTCATTGGCAAACTTGCTCAGCTTTGCGTCGGCAGCGACGCGCTTCATGAAGCTGTCGTCGAGGTAAGTTTTTGGATCGGGATTGGCCTGAATTGTGCCGACTTGTTTGAGGAAGGCACCAATATTACTGAACCATCCGTCAACTTGGGAAGATCCTTTGCTGCGGTCCATCATTTTCAATTGGGCTGCCAGCGGGAACACCGGGCGCAACGCGAATTCCTGATTGATCCCGTTGTCGGAAACATCGACCCCGCCCTGGGCATAAAATGCCTTTGTCATAGCATGCGCCTGCTTCGGGTGGGCCTTCGCCCATGTCCATGCGTGCAAATAGACCGCCAGAAATTTTGCAACCCGACCCGGGTGCTTCTTGGCATAATCGGCGCGCGCAATAAGGGCCCCAGGCACAACAACCCCCGCATCAGCACCGTTGCACAGCACCTTGGCGTGGTCTTTTTCTTCAAGCGTGTAGGTATTGGGTGCCCATACTCCGGCAAAATCGCCGTTGTTGGATGTGAAGGCTGTAATGATCTGTGCCTGGCCGAGGTTGACAACCTGCATGTCATTCACCCCAAGACCAAACTTCTTCAAGCAGGCCCGCGACGCATAATCCACGGTCGAGTTGGTGGTCACCAGCAACCGCTGTCCCTTCAGCAACTTTGGATTGGCCTTCACGGCGGCATATTTGTCGCCACGTACCAGCAGCGCATTGGTCTTAGACTCGTCGTTGGTCAGGCCTATCGTGATAATGCCAAACCGCGCGGCGCCAAGAACTGCCGGTACCGAACCCGTCCCCCCGACATCCCAGGATTTTGCCTGCGCTGCCGCAATCTGCGGTGGCCCGGCTGGAAAAGTCGAAAAGCTGGGCATCAGCCCCACATCCTTCCACCAGCCTTTTTTGGTGGCAATATAGAACGGTAATGCCCAGTAATTAACTGGCTGGTAGCTGATATTTATCGCGGTTGCAGCTCGTGACGGCGCTTGGATTCCCATGCACGCGACGATCACCGCGACGGAAACGAGATATTTATGTTGCATCTTTTCCTCCACTCTTGGTTTTATTACTTTCATATCCTGGGAATCCACTTATCACTGCGGCTTTTGGGTGGATTCCTTGTTTCACTTCTCTTCGCGCAGTGACTTCCAGATATTGGAGCGCAGATGCACAAAGGACTCTCGCTCCATGACGTCCTCGATCCGCTCCGATTTGTCCCATTGCTCTGCAAGGCGGACTGCTTTGATATCCACGATGCCTTTTATGCGACCCGGCCTTCGGCTCATGATGGCAACGCGGTCTGCCAGGTAAACCGCTTCCTCGACGCTATGGGTGATAAACAGGACCGTGCGCGGATTCAGACGGGCGAGGCGCACGAGTTCTTCTTGCATCACCACTCTTGTTTGCGCATCAAGCGCACCAAAGGGCTCGTCCATCAGCAGAACTGCGGGGTCGAGCACATAGGCGCGCGCAATCGCCACCCGCTGCTGCATCCCGCCCGAAAGCTGGTGCGGGAAGGCTTCGGCGTGGCTCTCCAGATTCATCAGTTTGAGAGCGCCTTCGACCAACGGCGCGCGTTGCGCGCGGGGCATGTTTTTATTGCGCAGCCCCATTTCGATATTTCCGCGTACCGTTTTCCACGGGAAGAGCGCAAATTGCTGAAATACCACGGCCCGGTCGGGGCCAGGTGCAATAATCACCTTGCCATCAACGCTGATGGTGCCGGCGGAAGGGGCCTCGAAGCCTGCCACCATGCGCAGGCAGGTCGTCTTGCCGCAGCCTGAAGGTCCTACAATGGCGACAAACTCCTTGTCTGCCACGATGAGATTGATGTCCTCAAGGGCTTTCAGAACGCCAGAACCTGCGCCAAAAACCTTGTCGACCTTGTCAAAGCAAATGGACCCCACACGTCACTCCTCAGGCAGGTCGACCAAGCCGTTTTCCAACTGCGCGTTCGGCCAGGCGGAGCAATCGGTCCATGCCGAAGCCGACAAGGCCGATCGACACCATGCCGGCCATCACCGTCGAGGTCTGGAGGTTAGCCTGGCCTTGGACCATCATGTAGCCGATGCCATTCGCCGCGACGATGAGTTCTGCGCCAACCAGCGATTGCCAGCCAAGGCCGGCCGCGACCCTCAGACCAGCAACAATCGAGGGCAAGGATGCAGGCAAGAGCACCTCGGTAATGGTTCGAAAATGCCCTGTGCCGAGCATGCTTGCTGCCTCGGTCAGGCTGGCATTGACAAACCGCGCGCCGCGATGGGCATTGATCAGGCAGGGCGAAAAGGCCCCGGCAAAAATGATCATGATCGGTCCACCATAACCAGTGCCGAACCAGAGGGCGGCAAACGGCACCCAGGCAATGGGGGCAATAAAGCGAAGGCCATCGAATATCGGGCTGAGAATATCATCCAGCCATCGGAACCAGCCCATAAGCAGGCCAAGTGGCACACCGACAAGTGCCGCCAGCAGGAAACCTCCCAAATAGCGATCGATGCTGGCAAGCAGATGTTGTGGTAGCGTTGCGCCAGCAAAACTGTGTGTGAGCAGGAAGGTGAACCGTGTCAGGATTGCGGTGGGCAGGGGCAGAAACGTATGGGGCACAGCCCCGCTCAGCACCACTATTGTCCAAATCGCAAAGAAGGTTACAAGCCCGATGGCCCCATAGGCGATTGTTTCAAGCGGCTGCAGGCGCGGTTCCATGATCAGGCCGTCCTCCAGGCCAGAGCATAGCTTTCAACAAGCCCAAGCAATAGCGTCATGAGCCAGCCGAGCACCCCAACTACAAACATGGCACTCAGGATCATGGCTGGATAAATGTCCTGCTGGGCAACATTGAGCACGAGGCCAATGCCTGCCAGCGCACCAACAAGTTCAGCGGCGACAAGTGTGGTCCAAGCCGCCTGCAGGGAAAGACGCAGCCCGGTGAAAATCGCAGGCAGACTGGCGGGAACGAGGACCTCGCTCATATAGCGCCAATGTGGGGTGCCCAGCATGCGGGCGGCCTCGACGATCGTGGGATCAATGGTGCGCACGCCAGTCGAGGTGTTGATGACACTGGGCACAAAGGCAGCGATGACAATGACCATGATTTTGGCGGCATCGCCCAATCCAAGCCAGAGAATAGCGAGTGGAATCCACGCCAGCGGCGGAATTGGGCGCAGCAGGAGAAACACGGGATTAATGAGCGCCTCGGCTTTCCTGTTCCAGCCCATCAAGAGTCCAACCGATACGCCGAGCGCCGAGGCAAACAGAAATCCTCCCAGAACCAGCTTGAGGCTTTGGGCCACATGAACAACCAGAGTGCTGCCCGCATATCCAGGCCCCGCCAATTGGCGCATGGCGGCCCAAGTGGCGGCGGGGTCAGGAAACCGGCCCGATGAGATCAAGCCCGTTTCTGTTGTAAGCACGAACCAGGCAACACCCAGCGCTGAAAGCGTTGTGACGGCCACGAACGTCCGACGCATACGCGGTCTCATGTCGCCCTGCCCTTCCCAAGTTTCTGCAAACGCTTGCATAAGCTTCCATGTAGAAAATGCTTTGTCAAGGTGTTTATGAAAATCGAAGAAAATGTCGCAACGCGTCCACAATTTTGTATCATATGGGGTGAATTCGCACGACTCATATCAAACAGTTCAAATTTCTCGCAAATGCCTTGCCAAAATTATTGCAAAACTTTGCAGTCATGTTATGGCTCTGAGATGGCCTTTGACAGACGCTCGCGACTCGAAGATGTTGCCCGCGATGCGGGGGTCTCGCTTGCGACCGTGTCGCGCGCGATGACTCGGCCTGATCTCGTGCGGGCTGCGACGCTGGCGCGCGTACGTACTTGCGCTGAGAAACTCGGCTACATTCCCGGTGGCGTGGCGCGAGCGTTAGTTTCTGGCAAAAGCATGACCGTTGGGGCCATCGTGCCGACGCTCGACAGTGCCATTTTTGCGAAAACTCTCCAGGCAATGCAATCAACGCTGAGCCAGGCGGGCTATCTCCTGTTGGTAGCCTCGACAAATTATAACGACGATGCCGAGTTAGAAGCGATACGGGGGTTTTTGGCTCGTGGCGTTGATGGATTGTTTCTGGTAGGGGCCGAGCGGTCGAAACGGGCGTGGGACATGCTCGAAAGCGCGGTTCTACCTGTGACGCTAGGCTGGTGTGCGGATCCGCGCTTTGATGCCGTAACGGTCGACAATTACCACGCTGGTGCTCTGGCTGCGCGTCACCTTCTTGATTTAGGGCATCGACATATTGGCATGATCGCGGGACAGCTTGCGAGTAATGATCGCCAACGCAAGCGTGTTGAAGGTGCGCGTTCCGCGTTGTCTGATTGCGGTGTCAGCCTACCGGAATGGCGTGTCAGCGAGCAGCAGTTGACTTTGGCGGGTGGTCGACAGGGTTGCGCTGTCTTAATGAGCGTGGCGCGCCCGCCGACGGCTATTATTGCTGGTAATGACATTCTCGCTATTGGTTGTATCACGGAATTACAACTTCAGGGTATCAGCGTTCCCCAAGGACTTTCCGTCGTCGGGATCGACAATCTCGAAATGGCAGCCCATGTTACACCACCGATGACAACGATTCATCTGCCAACGGGAAGGATTGGGGAACAAGCGGCCTTAAGTTTATTGCGACGAATGGGTGAACCAGGCCCACCGCAAACGATAGATCTGCCTGTCGAACTCGTAATCCGCAAATCTACGCAACAGGTATCGCCCTGAATGTCAAATGGAGGTGGTGTGCTGCTGCCGGTTTGATGGACACCGGGTCAAGGTGTTTTGACTTGACCGGAGAGCATCAACGCAACGAAGGAAGTTCGCGCGCGAGTTCAAGCTCGAGGCAGTTGGATTGGTCCGCGAACGCGGGGTGGCGGTTGCGCAGGAGCCACGTGATCGGGACGTGCATGAGAATGTGCTGCGCAACTGGGTGAAGGAACTGGCCGATAGTGCATCCCTCCATTCAAGCGAAAATATTACACTATCAAAGCCCGGGCTCAAGCACCTAGAACTGAGCGTCGCCGGTCTGGTCGGCAACCATGGCACCGCGATGCCCGTTAGGGCGGGCTACGCCCGCTGACGTGTCAATACATGTTTGCAGTTCCATCTCAGCATTGAGTTCAGCTCCGATCAAAATCACGACAACTGAAAACCATATCCAGGTCATTAATCCGACGACGGCACCAAGTGAGCCATAAATGCGGTTGTAGCTGTTGAATTGGCCGACATACCAGGAAAACAGCATGGACATGGCAATCCAGGCTATCGCCGCCGCGAAGCTTCCCGCGCTGATCCAGCGCCATTTTGCAACGCGCCGACTTGGCCCATAGCGATAGAGCAGTGACAATGCGACGATGGCCAATGTCAAAAGGAGGGGCCAGCGCAAAGCGGCAACGAGACGCCTGATCCAGACGCCCAAACCCAAAAACTGGAGCACCTGGCCAAAAATCACACCCATTCCGATAGTTGCTGAAACAAGGGCGATGGCACCGAGGGTGAACAAAAACGCTGTCGCGTAAAGACGCAAAATGCTGCGCTTTTCGCGCTCTTTATAAACGACGTTAAGTGCGTCCAGCAGGGCAATCATGCCCGAGTTGGCACTCCATAAAGCAATGACGAAGCTCACAATGGAAGCAATTCCCAGTGTATTGTTACGCTGCGCCGTGAAATGGAGCATTTGTTGCCCAAACAGCGTAATGGCACTGCGTGGGAGAATGCCCTGTAGCAGGGTAAGATGGTCATTGATCGTATTGGTATCAGCAAACAGCCCGTATAATGAAATAAGTGTTGCAATCGCCGGGAATATAGCGAGCAATGCAAAAAATGCCACGCTTCCTGAGGTGGCAAAAATGCGATCTTGCGGGACAGACCGGATCGTGCGCCAGATAATATCGCGCCAGGCCAAAGTCGGGAAGTCCGAAGGAGACTGTGCCCATCGGCCTCGTCCACGCTCAGCAGCACGGGATGCGCGAATCTGATCTGTGTCTGGCCGTCCGCGACGTTCCACGCTGCGCCAGTCCTCACCCGGCTTCACTTCGAGATCCTTTGGGCCTTCGTCGCGTGCGTCGGTCAATCCATACTCCCTGGTGCGCGGTGTTGACCACTAAGAGCCGCGGGACAGAAGTCATGGTCTAACCAACGGCTCGGACGATGGTTCCATCCGCGACCGCATCCCCGTGAAACGAAAATGTGCACACGAGGCAAGGGAACAAAACCACCCCTGAAGCACTTACCAAAATTGCCGCGGCGATTTTTCAGTCTGCGGATCATGATTCAAATGGCGCGCATGAAAAGAGAGATTTGCGATGATGTCTCCCACGCAAGCTGTCGTCGCAAGCAGCACAGGCACCAATCTGGAAGCCGAGGTGCCAGCAACCGCGTCCAAATCCGTATCAATTGATGCAGGAGAGGCCAATCTGACGGGTGTCGTCGTCATTGCGGTGCTGGCTGTGGTCTGCAGCCTCTACCTGGGTCGGGACTTCATTTTGCCGGTGGTGATGGCGGCAGTGCTTAATTTGCTGTTGCAACCCCTGATGCTGATCTTGAACGGACCGTTGCATTTGCCGAAGCCAGTTGCGGCGATTGGGCTCATATGCGCCGTTTTTGCAACTGTCTCGAGCGTCGCCTATGCTGTTTCGGTTCCAACGAGCGACTGGTCTTCGCAAATTTTGACATCATTCGAAATTCTGAAGCAGCGCCTGGCGTTTTTCAACCGACCGATCAACATCGTCGAAGCGATGCTGCACAGTGTCAATAACATGGGGGCAACATCGAAATTGCCCGAACATGTCACATCGATCGGGTCAGTTAATGCGCTGCCAGGAATAATATTTTTTGGCACGGCTTCAACGCTTGCAGAAGTGTTTACCACGATCATCATCCTGTTTTTCATGCTGGTTTCTGGTGATCGCCTCTTCCGGGCCTTGATTGAAATCTTGCCAAATTTTTCCGACAAACGCCGTGCAGTCGAAATTTCAAATGAGATCCAATCCGGCATCACCCGTTATCTGCTGACAATAACGCTGATGAACGCCGCAGTCGGGATCGCCACGGGCTTTGCCATGTGGATGTCAGGGCTTTCCAACCCGGTGGTCTGGGGGACTGTGGCCTTTTGTTTGAATTTCATCCCCATCCTGGGACCCATTGTCGGAATTGCGATATTTTTTGTAGCCGGATCAATATCGCTGCCCTGGCCAATTCCGGCGTTGGTACCTGTGCTGCTCTACGCCCTGATTCATCTTGTCGAGGGCGAGACTGTCACGCCACTTCTGGTGGCGCGCCACCTTGAACTGAATCCCGTTCTGGTCATTCTGAGCCTGTTTTTCTGGCACGCGATCTGGGGCATTCCAGGCGCATTTCTGGCTGTGCCTTTGTTGGCCATTCTCAAGATTGTTGCGGACCGTGTTGATCCCATGAAGGGAATTGGGCATTTGATTGGAGCTTAGAGCTGAATCCGATCACGGAACGTGTCAACGATCAGGAGACGTTCGGTTTTTCGATTTAAGCTCGTACGTGGGTTTTGGTGGGCTTTTGACAAAGCGGTTTGGGGTGTCGGCATAGGCCTGGGTGAGCGTGACCTGGTTCAGCCGGTCGAGCGCCACAAGCCGCCACTTCAGCGCGGAGGGCGTCACCGACAGGGTATCGGCTGCCGCGTTCAGCCGCGCGGGAAGCTCGCCTGCGGGGGTTCCCGCCCAATCGGCAAGGCGATCCAGGACGGCGACGGGCATCAGGACGGCTGACGCGAATTTATTGGCAAGCTGCTCTACCCGATTGCCGCCAGTCTCCCGCGCGTCCTCGGAATGCTCAGGAGGCATCGCATCCCACGCAAGAATATGAAAAAGCTCATGCGCGAGGTCGAAATGGCGGCGACCCGCAACTTCGTTTCGATTGATCAGCACGACATCGAGTTCCGGCAGCCGACAGGCCGCGCCGGAAATCCCGTCGAAGGCGTCGACGTGCAAGACCTGAATGCCAAGCTCACGCTCCATCACGTCGGCAAGCTGCGAAGCTCGAACATCGCCGAGCCTGAATTCCGCGACGAAGCGCTCGCCCGCTTCCATGGCGTCCTCGAAGCAGGAGCCCTTGTGCAGGCCGCGCGCGCGGCGCAGCAGCGGCGTCGCCCGCCCTACCTGCGGAGCCGCCCTGGTAAACCCATGCAAAACGGATTTATCGAATGCTTCAAGGGCAAACTGCGTGACGAAAAGTTGAACGACACGCTGTAAAACACATTGCATCAGGCCCGCGTCGAACTGGCCGTATGGAGAAACGACTACAACCATCATCGTCCCCATTCAGGGCTTGGCTGGCGCCCGCCATCCGCGTTCGTCTAAACACGCAATGGCCTTGGGCGCTGCGATACTTGATGTCTACGCGCCCAAGGCCATTGCCCAACCAGTCCAAAAGGGGCGAAAACAATCGCCAGAGCGTACTCAAAACTGCATAGGAATTTGGGACAAAGTCACCATATGGCCGAAGCCGACGACTTTTCAGGCATCGCCGGGGCGAGATCCGCTCGTCGGGATCTGCCCTTCTTTTAAAAGGCAATTCGGCTAAAACCGCTCACCCAATAATCGATAGCACCAGAAGGCTTCGCTCGTGGCGATCAGGAGGTTGAGCCTGGCTGGGGAAAAGCCGGTGCCACGGCGTACCGCGCGTCCCATGTGCGATTGGTCGGCATAGCCAGCCTGGAGGGCTAAATCTGCCAGTGAACCTTGGGGAGCCCTCACCGCAAGCCGATGAAGGTTTTCGAAGGACGCGAAAAAATCGAGCGATCGGCGGGTCTGGCCGCTCAAGCGCCTCGTCCGCCGTTCGATCGAACGGACGCTGCGCCCGGCCCCGCTCAACGCGGCACGGGTCAAAACAGAGCGCGCCCAATGCGATATCCTTTCAGTGCTGCTCCACTTGGCCCCACCTTCGGCTGCGGCGCGCCAGATGGGTTCGAGCGCAGCACAAAACTGCTCCCAGCCCGCACTGACCTGCGTGCCGCCACAAAAAGCATTCTCGAGAAGGCCTAGAACGCGCGGCTGGTCATCGAGTTTCACCCAGGCGTCGGGATAAATTCCGATCGAGACCGCCAGGACTGCGCCCGGACTCCAGCTCACGATCGGTACTTGCTGCGGTGGCAACGCCGCAGGCGTCGGCATGGCCGGTGCGCTGCGAAGCTGCGCGAGCGGGGCGCTCGCCGGCAGCACCCGCAGTTCGCCTGCGACGACATGCGTGAGGCAAACCAGCGGAGAGGCGGGAAAGAAGTTGAGCCGGTCCTCGTCGCCTAAGTCAGCCCCGCGCGTGTCACGGACGATCGCTGCGAACAAGCAGGAGGAGAGCTCGGGCGGCGGGTACAGCAAAGTTGCAGTTGGTTTCACAACGGGAGCTCCCATTGACGCAATCGTTCTAGAGCAGAGGCCCATGCTTGGGCAAATCACGTCTATCGCATGCGGGAGATTGATCGATGGGTAAAATTCGGTTCAGCGGTCCGCTGCAGGACCGGATCTCAAGCCTTATGGCTCTCAACCGCATCGCGTTGGCCACTTACTTTCGGCATGCGCTGGGGCGTCGGATCGAGCCGAGCTGGAATGCCTATTTCGAGATCGGTGTCCGCTTCGTTCGGCATCAGTTCACCAAGGCGATGAACCATCCCGACTTTAGTCGCGGGCGTCAGATTTTCGACAGTGTGCAAACTGAAACCAGCGATCACTATGATGTCACGGTCGAACCGCAGGATGATCCCAAGGGGCGCTGGTACGCACCCAAACAGCTGCTCTCGGATGCTACACTGCTCTATTGCCATGGCGGTGGCTATGCGTTCCATGGCGGCGTCAGCCGGCGTTTTGCTGCGATGTTGGCCCATCATTGTGGCGCGCGGCTTTTTGCACCTGACTACCGCCTGACCCCCGAGCATCCCCATCCCGCACAAGCCGACGATGCTCTCGCCACATGGCGACATCTGGCAGCGACAACACGGCCTGATAAACTGGTGATCATCGGAGACAGCGCGGGAGGCCATATGGCGCTGATGTTGCTGCAGCGCTTGCGCGCCGAAGGCCTGCAACAGCCAGCGCTGTGCATCGGCCTCTGCCCCTGGACCGACATTGGTGCGCGCGGTCCAAGCTTGCACGAGAATGACCGCTTCGATCTCGTGCAAGGCTGGATGGCACTGCGGTTTGGCGGATGGCTCGATCCAAAGGGCCGCTTTGGCCGCGCTGCGCTGTCACCGATTGACCAGAATTTTGCCGGTCTCGCGCCAATTTACCTGCAGACCGGTGGCCGTGAAGTCCTGCGCGACATGATCATCGATTTTGCAAACGTGCAGTCACGGCACGGTGCCGAGGTGCTGCTCGATCTTTGGGATGACATGCCGCATGATTTCCAGGCAATGGACAGCGAGACGCCGTCCTCGCGTGAAGCGCTGGCCCGCATTCGGGCAGCCGTCCTCTGGCATGTTGCACGGATCGGCAGCTTCGAGCCCTGCGTTCGCACTATCCAGTCAAGCGCATGGCCGTTTCCGATAACTTAGCTGTGTTTCGGCATGAATAAGAACCCCTCTTGATGGGTTATCGGCATCCAGACGGGACCTCTTAGTGGCTTTGTTCATGCCATAAAATCATCCCGCACCCGAGATGAACGTAAATTCCACGGTCGGTTAGGGTCGTCAGGAATTGCACCGCGGCGTAATGCCGAACATTTTGCCGAAGCCCAACCGCAAATGGAAAAATTGTTTCTCGCCGCCGTTAGGATCGCAGAGCCCATCAGCTACTGGTTATGAGTCCGGCGCCTAAAATCTGTCAGCGGTCGGCGTATGATGAATGCGGCATGGCGCACGGTTGGGACAATGCCGAGGGTGGCGCAGAGATAAGCTGCTCAAATCTCGGCAAAATATCCTGACAGTCCAGCTCCTTTGACGCACGAACGCTTCAACGAGGCCGTTCACGCGCATTGGGGTGTCGAAAATCGGCTGCCCTGGCGGCTCGATGTCGTCATCAACGGGGATCGGGATCAGAGCCGTTTGGGAAACGGATCCCACAATCTCGCCGTTCTCCGCCACATAGCCTCACCATCATGCAAAAAGATGGTGAAAAAGGCTCGCTCCGGGACAAGTCCAAGCGAGCCGGTTGGGACGAAGCCTGTCTTGCCCGGCTGCTGACCCTGTTTTGAAATGCGATTGCCTGTGGCCGCACTACGTGTTTTTTGACGGCGGCCACTGGCGTGACCCCGGCCCATAGCCACATTATCGTATAAATTCAATAGGTTGATAAACATGCGGCACAGGATCTGCTTCGATGCCTGCATAGGCGGTGCAGTGCCTGAATTCCGAGCAGGTGCCTGTTTGCGTCGACTGGACGCACTGAACAGGATGGCCATTTTGATGAGGATCAATGCAATGGCCCATGGGCGAGCGCAGCAATGCCACACGCTCTGATTGCCAGGTGCGGCGGCAGCTACGCCGCGAAGCGGGCCGTGTTTTCGACTTCGGAAACCTCTGCAGCAGATCTTTTTCGTGAAAGGACGCGCAATCATGGGCCGCAATCGTTTGATACTGATCGCCGCTGTCCTGATCGCGGCGGCGGCGGTCGGCACTTTCGTCTGGAAACAAACGCTGAGCCCGATCCGGGTCGATGTGGCGCACATGGAAAGCAATGTGCCTGTCCAGGTTTTCGGGCTGGGAACTGTTGAGGCGCGCGTAAGTTCCAAGGTGGGCTTCAAGGTGTCCGGCTTGCTGGTCGATCTGCGGGCGGATGTGGGCGACCGGATTGCCAGGGGCTCCGTTCTCGCCAGCATCGACAGCCGCGAACAAACCGCTCAGGTAGCCCGGGCGAAAGCTGGCATTGCTTTGGCGCAGGCCAATCTGCAACGGGCTTTGGCCAGCGTCGATAAAGCCAATGCCAATTACGCCAACAGCAAAAGCATCAACGCGCGTCGGCAAAAGTTGGTGGCAAGCAAGTTCACCTCGGTTGAGACCGCCCAAAGCGCGCAGGCGGCGCAGGATGCAGCGCTGGGCGATCTCAATTTGGCAAAAAGCGATGTGCTGGTGGCGCAAGCCAATATTGTCGATGCAAAAGCCCAGTCGCAACAGCAATCAGCGACGCTTGATTTTTACACCTTGGCTGCGCCCTACGATGCCAGGGTGACGGCACGCCTGAAGGAACTGGGCTCGGTCGTCGGTTCCGGGGAGCCGGTGTTTACGCTGATTGACCCTAATTCGATCTGGGTGCTCGCTTATATTGACGAGAGCCGGGCGGGCCATATTAATGTGGGCGAACCCGCGCAGATTGTGCTTCGCTCCCGCCCGCATGAAAGGCTGGATGGACGCGTTGCCCGCATCGAGCCCGAAAGCGACCGCGTCAATGAGGAACGGCGGATCGAGATCGCCTTTGACACAATTCCGGCCGATGCCAATCTTGGCGAGCAGGCGGAGGTCTATGTCACCACGCAGCATCTGCCGCAGGCGTTGCTGGTGCCGGAAGCAGCCATTCTGGGGTTGGGCAAAACCGGCGGCAAAGTCTGGACGGTTGAGGACGGGCGGTTGCAGCAGCGCACGGTGGCGCTTGGCAACCGGCTGCTGGACGGTCGCTTCGAGGTCACCGGTGGCCTGCCGGCCCATGCGGATGTGCTGGTGAAGTTGCCATCTGGCCTGCGTGTGGGCCGCGCGGCAACCATCAACGGGGGGCACGCGCCATGAACTTGGCCTACCGTGACATCAAATTCAATCTTCTGCGCTTCGTTCTGACCAATTTTGGTTTGAGCCTGTTGCTTGGCGTTGTCATCGTGATCACCGGCGTATACGGTGGCTTGATCGACGATGCATTGCGGCAGGCGCGGGCCGCGCATGCTGATCTATGGGTCGTTCAGGCGGGTACCAACGGGCCTTTTGCGGCAGCCTCGCGCCTTCCCGGTGACACGCGCGAATTGGTCAGCCGGGTTTACGGTGTCGCGCGCGCTGGATCTGTAACGTATCAGACGGTGCAGACCCGGCTCAATAGCAAGTCGCTCCGGCTGTTTCTGATCGGCTACGAGCCCGGACGGCCCGGCGGTCCGCGCAAGCTTGTTGCCGGGCGCGACATCATGCGAAGCCATTACGAGTTGGTTGTCGATGTTTCCGCAGGCCTGGCGCTGGGCGAGGAAGTGCCCCTGGGCACGCATGGGCATAAGTTTACAGTCGTCGGACTGTTGCGCAATGAGCTGACATCTTCGGGCGATCCGGTAGGCTATGTGACTTTGCATGACGCCCAGGCGTTGCAATTTGATCTCGCACCCCCCGCCGAGCGGCGTCAGGTTGCCAGCGGCGGCGCGGTGGAGGGCAATGACCAGATCAATGCCGTTATCGCCAAAGTATCGCCCTATGTTCCCCTCAGTGAAGTTGCCTCGGCGCTGACACGATGGAAGCACCTGACGACTTTGACCCAGGCTCAGCAGGAAACTTTGCTCAGCAAAGACGTGATTGACAAATCCCGCAAGCAGCAATTGCTGATTATGGTGCTTTTGATCATCGTCTCGGCGGTGATAATCGCGCTGATCGTTTACACATTGACCATGGACAAGGTGCGCTCCATCGCCACCTTGAAGTTTGTTGGCGCACCCGATCGCACCATCGTCGGGCTGATTGTACAGCAGGCCCTGTCGATGGGGATATTTGGCTATTTCATCGGCCTTGGCCTCGTGGTGGCCTTTTTGCCCTATTTTCCGCGACGTCTGGTGCTCGATTTCCCAAGCGTCGCCATGGTGTTTTTCATCACGGTCGGCATGTGCCTTGCCGCCAGCACGCTTGGCATTCGGGTGGCCCTGAAGGTTGACCCCACTGAAGCCCTCGCCTCCTCGGGATAATGCCATGGCGCAAACGCAAATTCAGCCAGCGATACAGGTCGCGCATTTGTCCAAGCATTTTGGGCAGGGTAGCGCCAGGGTCGATGCTCTGGTCGATATAAGCATGGCCGTTTACCCCGGCCAGGTGGTGGGGCTTATGGGGCCGAGCGGGTCTGGCAAGACCACGCTGCTGCATTGCATCGCCTGTATTCTGGAGCCGAGCAGCGGCACCCTGACGCTGGACGGCGACGTGGTTTATGAGCAGAAATGGCTCAAATCGGACTTGCGTCGGCTTCGCCTCGACAAGATTGGCTTCATTTTTCAATATCCGAACCTGCTGCCATTTCTGAATGGCAGCGACAATGTTTCGATTGTGCTCGATCTGGCCGGTTTCAAGCCCGCCGCCGCGCGGGCGCGAGCCGGTGAATTGCTGGATTATCTGGAAGTTGGCGGCCGCAAACACGCCTTTCCACGGCAGCTTTCGGGCGGCGAGGCGCAGCGCGTTGCCATTGCCCGGGCGCTGGCCAACCGCCCGAAGATCATTCTCGCTGATGAACCGACAGCACCGCTGGATTCACCGCGGGCGCGCATCGTCATGGATATGCTGCGCCGCATCGCCACCGACCAACACGCCGCAATCGTCGTGGTCACCCATGACGAAATGATCCTCGACCGGTTTGATCATATTTATCAGTTGCGGGATGGCCGCCTGCAAGCCGTTGCGACGGGATTGGCTGCCAAGGCACCGCCAGCGGTCATGGATGCAGGTCAGGCGCCCTGAAATAGGTACTGTCAATGGCTTGCGCGTTCGTGCGGAATTGAAAAGGAGAGTCAGATGAAAAATACAATGGGTCGGTTCCTGAGACTGACGAGTGCCGGTGCGTGCCTGTTGCTTCTGCCGACGGCTTCCGCGCTTGCCGGGCCACCGGCCATGACTGTCGGTTATCAGCCTATGGTGAGCACCGGACTGGCGGCAAAGCAGCCCTTCGAGGGTTGGTTTGTTTTCAATATGTCGGCGGATCCCCGCGTGCCAGGGGCGGCTATGTCGGCGAATGCCGCGGTCAGGTTTACCTTTCCGAAGGCGTTCGTGCCGCTGAAAGGCCCTACCCATCTTGAGGGTGCACTTCTGTATGGCTGGCCTCACGGCGCTATCCCCGTTCCGTTTACCGTCACACAAGACGTGGCAAACCCGCGTGCGGTCACGGTTGTCATTGCAAAGGCGATATCTGCCAACCCGCCGGATCAGCCCGGCCTGAAGGCCATTCATGTGCGAACCGGCGAAATCAACCCGTCGGTTGCCGGTGATTATCCCATCGGCATCGAGTTTATCAATGCCGGAGCTCTGTCCGGCAAAACAACGGCCATCGCCCATATCACAGCCAAACCGTTGCCCAATATTGCCGCTTTCAATCAATTGCATCAAAGCAAGGATGAGGACTGGCAGCACGTGAAAACAGGTGCCGCGGCGGCGCTGCCGCTCGACTATCTCGTGACGCTGCCCGATGCGTCACGTTCAACGATAACGCTTGGCTCCAAATCCGACGGCGGTCTGGATATCCTCCGTGACGGCATGCCGATTGGTTCAATCGTGACCAAAGGCGTTTCGGTATCGCTGACACCACATCCGTTTGGTCCCGGCTTCTCCCGGCTTGGCCTTATCGAAGTCAGCGTCAAGGCCGGGTCGGTGGCGGGAGAGGCCCAGATCATTGCCTCGCTCAAAGGCGGGCTTACCAATATTATTCATATCTTTGTGGAGCAACCCTGAGCAGGGCGGCGAGCTCCAACGAAGAACTTGCCACCCGCCTATTTTGCCTTGACCATGGCGACCGGGATCATTTCCCTCGGCGCGTGGAATTTTCAGCTTCATTGTCTGGCGTTGGGGCTTTTTGCCTTCAATGTCGCCGCTTATGCCGCGAGTCTCGAAAGCGTCCGCATCTGCAGTGTGATGACAAACTGATCAGGCAGCTCGGGTGCCGGGAATCGGCACTGTCGCCATTTTTTGCTGCATCACAAAAGCTGAGGATGAACTCGGCGGCCCTCGAGGCGGCACTGGCCGCTTTGACAATCGCCCGATCATCAGCTTTGACGACGGCAAGCCAGCTTGCCATACAATCGGCGTGACGGACGGTTGGGACAATGCCGAGGATGGCGCAGAGGAAAGCTGCTGAAATTTAGGCAACAAGCTCTTCCTTGGCACGATCCGTGATGATTGCGGGCGCGGCACCTGCACGAAATCATGCACCGGATCGTAGAGGGCATGCGCGCCATCGCGGATTACTTCGCTCTCGCCGGCATACTCGCCGGAGGAAATCTTGGTCTTGACCATCTGCGCCATCTCGTTCGGCAGCGTCACACTGAATTGCTTGGTGCTTCGCATCAGATACATTCCAATCAAGAATAGTGTTCCGTATGATTAAACACCATCATTTTCAAGACAAGCTGAAACAATGATTTTCGCGCCAGTTGCGCACATTCAAGGGGAAGCAGGCGTTCGAGCACGATTGAAACCGCGCCGCGCTCATGGAAAAAGGGCGCCAGCAACGCATCGGTCAGATCACGCCGTTTGGCTTCGGGTAACCGGTCCGCGTTGCGCTGCTTCTCCATAACTGCATCGAGGGCTTGGGACCGCTGCCGGTCTGCAACAGGCGGGTTGGGTCGGCACCACGCCAGCCTCGCTGCAGAGGCCTGCGCTGTTTGGGCTCGCATCTAAGGTCGGCCATCAGGTCGGAGCTATCATCCGAGCCCAAACCCGTCTTGCGGCCTTCGGCGACCACGACGTCTTCAGATTGCAGCGCTTCGACGAGTTCGAACTCACCCAGCGGCACGACATCGGGCACCGGCGCCAACGGCTGCAATACCGCCGGCGGTGCAGCGCGCGAGGTGCGTGACCATCCCATCGACAGCCGATGCTCGGGATCCGCAATCCGCCTGATTTCCAGCGGCCCGTCAGGCGACCGGACTTCGACGGCGGTCACGCCGGAGGCGATGCAAACGGCGGGCGCCTCGTCCGTCTCGTCAGGCATTCTTCACCACGCCGGCCAGCATATCGCGCACCTGCCCGGCAACGCGTGTGAGGCCCGCGTTGTCGATGGCCTGCATCGACGCGACCGGATCGATCGCGGAAACTTCCACGCCGCCATCAACCTCGCGCAGGATCACGTTGCAGGGCAGCATGGCGCCCACGTGCGGCTCCAATCCCAGCGCCTGAAGGGCCATCTTCGGGTTGCAGGCACCAAGGATCCGATAGCCGGGCATGTCCTCGCCCAACTTCTTCTTCATCGTCGCCTGCACGTCGATCTCGGTCAGCACACCGAAACCGGCCTCGCTCAGCGCCGCCCGTACGCGATCTTCCACGACATCAAGCGTGGTGCCGGGGATGGTGCGATTGATTGTGTAGCTCATGTTCTGCAGCCTTTGTGTTTGCAACCGCCGCGCATCACTTGCGCAGGTATTTGATGATTGCACCACATGCCTGCAAGCGGTCAACATACTCGACTGCTTGTTTTATCGAGCTTGAAAACAATCGCCATTTTAGATATAATATGTGAAATGGAGAATTAGTCGTGCAAACAACCAAAGTTACGGCGAGTGAATTCCAGCAGGCGTTCGGCATGCTGAGCGACAAGGCGAGACACGAGCCGGTTATCATCACCAAGCACGGGCGCGACTCGCTCGTGGTGATGGCGGCGGAAGAATGGGAGCGCCTGAAACGGCGCGACCGGCGCGTCGGCCTGACGACCGAGCTTCCCGAGGAATGGGTCGAGGCCGCCCGCAAGGCCAAGGTGCCGAGTGAGTTTGCGCACCTCGATGCCGAGTTGAAGTGATCCGCTGTGGCGCTTCCCGAACCGGCTCCCGGTCTCATTATTCGTTACAGCTAGCTCTGGTCTCGGGAGCATATTGAAGGACGCGAAGAAGGTCAGAAGGATCGCCCCTGCGCGATCATCGCCGCGATCCGCACCGACGAAAAGGGCGCTGCCCGCGTCCTCGTGCTGCCGATAACCCACCGTCCGCCCGATCATGAGAGCCTCGCCGTCGAGATTCCGGCAAGGGTCAAAGCGCGGCTGGGCCTCGATGACGCGCGCTCGTGGGTCGTGCTCTCCGAGTGGAACGAATTCATTTGGCCCGGCCCCGATTTGCGCCGTCTGCCGGACGCGCCCGATTCCTCTGTTGCCTACGGCATGATCCCGCCCGGGCTATTCTCAGCCATCCGCGAGCGGTTCATTGCCATCGTCAACACGCGTCGCGCCCATCAGGTGCCCCGCACATAGCAATGAAGACAATCCCGCATATGGGTATGTCCAGATGTCCGCTTGCGGACGTGTGGCTTTCAGGCAATCCGCTTGAGCCGGTACTTTTCGAAAAGCGGATTGATGGCCTCTTCCCCTAAAGTTTGCGTCGAACCTTCCAAATTCAGGGACAGCATGCGAAGCCGTTTCCACGCCTTCAGCGTCAAATAGACCGACAAGACGCGCTTGCCCTCGCGGCCTGGCGGTCTGACCTTCGCCTTGGCGGACGGCTTCCTGGTCGCGGCGATCTCGGGGAGCGCTTCCCGCGCAGCAATGCCCGCGCCTCACCAATAGTGCGTTCCCACATTGGCCTGTTGGGCGCGGCAATTATCGGGCTGGCCTCCGCCAGCTCTTTGGTTAGAGCATTCCCCGGTTAACATGATCCCTAGCCATCATGCCGGAAATAATTTGCGCATTCGGGTGGGCAAGAAGGTCTACTGCACGAGGACGCGGGCAAAGGCAGACGTGTTCGATTACATCGAATGCTTCTACAACCCGACCCGGCGCCACTCGACCCTGGGTTACCTCAGCCCTATCGACTTCGAACGCCAAGCTGGGGCAGCCTGATTTAGCCAATCCCGGTGTCCATCAAACCGGCAGCAGCTCAGTCCTCCATGATAATTAGAAGTCAACATCTCCATGAATAGAACTTTTTTGCCGCTGGTAATGGACTTCCAACTCCTGCCCGACATCGGCAGAATGAGCGGGGGTTGTCTCGGGGCCGCAAAAACTCTTCGCCGGTTCAACCCAAGGCGGCGAGAGCGCCGCAACCCTTTATAAAATTATCGAATCTGCCAAACTTAACGGTCATGACCCCGAAGCCTGCCTCCGCGATATCCTGAACTGCATAGCCGATCATCCCATCAACAAAATCGCCGAATTGTCACCCTGGAACTGGAAACTGGCCTGAAAGGGTCAAGGCCGGACGGTTACGGCAGGTCGGCCGCAAACGCGAAGCTGGCGGCGATCAGCGCGCCTGCGGCGACGCATGCGCGAAGCGCGTTTGCCACCGAGAGATATCGCTGCGGGGGACTTTCTGCTTTTACACGGAATTTGCGCGGGCGGTGGATTTCATTGCAGGCGGCGCGATCGGTGGGACCCCCCTGCCAAGTGCTCGATGCCAATCGACGAGGCATTGCGCGGCTTCGTACTGGCATCAGACCGCCGCCACGCCATGAAAGTGCAAATTGCCCTGTAACGGGCGCACCTCGGCCCCGAAGAACCGCTTGTCAGATGATCTCGAATATCCGCTTTTCGGTCCTGTGAAGGCACGCAGAAGGCCCGGAGTCCCCGAGGATGTAATTGTCACAAATGACTGCAAACAGCCTCTCCGTTTCATAACCCGGATGCACAGCCAAATTCATGTTGGCCTGAAGGCGCATGGTCTCATCGGCGCGAACAAGGGGACGCTCGACCATATCCGCACCCTGCCCGTGGCTATATAGGCGACGCTCTTGCGGGAAGCCATGCGCAACCATCCAGACGTCATGCGCCGCCGCGACATCGCGTGCCAGCACACCGGGCTTCAGCAGCGACAGGGTATGATCCTGCGCCGCGCGCATCGCGGCAAAGCCATCGACCAGTTCAGCGCTGGCCCGGCCCAGCACTATCGTGCGCGCCAGTTCGGTATAAAAGCCGCAGGGGCCATTGATTTCAATCAGCAGTGAGAAATGGTCGCCCTTTTCGATCCGGCGTGCTTGCTGGTGGCGGCCAAGAAACCCCGCACGCACGCCCAAAGGGGCCGAGCTGCAAAGCGTGATGCCCTGCTCGCTGCCCAGTTTCTGCCCGGCGCTCCATGCCAATGCGGCAATGTCGCTATCGCGCAATCCCGGGCGGATTTCATTCAGCACGGCGGCAAAAGCCTGATCCTGGATATGGGCCACCTGGCGGATCCAGCGCAGTTCTTCCGGGCTCTTGACGGCCTTGATCTCATCGAGCCAGTCGCTTGCATCCTCAAAAATGGTGTTGGGCAGGCCCTCCCTCAGGGCAATAACCAGACCATGGGGCAGTGCCCCCGGCCCGAGCAGTCCAATGCGCGCGTAATTGCGTGGTTTCAACGCGCCAAGCAGGGCTCCGGCATGATAGCCGCTGGTATATTCGATAGAGGTGAAGGCCGGGGTGGTGAGCAGGAGGCCCACACCGCGCCGCAAATCATCGCCCGCCAATGAATGGTGGCCGTCGAGCGCGCCCATATCCACCACACTCATCCCGCCGTTGGCGTGAAAGACGACTGTCACCGGATAGCCGTTGGTCGCGGGCAGATCGGTGAACCATTTCACATAGCCGCCCAGCCAGTCATTCTGGCTTTGCATGATAATGGCATCAAGCTGGCGCTCTGCCATCGCGCTCCGCACGGCCTGCCACCTGCGCGCCAGTTCGGCGTCACTGATGCGAAACTCTATCCGCTCGCTGGCGCTGATCATGATATTTCCCCTGTTCATTCAACCTTGTTGCGCAGCGCCCTTGCACCATGGGCCTGCCAGGCACGCAGATTCTCGATCAGGATCGGCAAGGCCTGCCGGGCGTATATGTCGCTCATCCCGCCAATATGCGGGGTAATGATGACATTGGGCATCTCCCAAAGCGGACTTGTCGCGGGCAAAGGCTCGATCTCGAACACATCCAGCGCTGCCCCGGCAGGATGGCCCGAGCGCAGGGCCATGATCAGCGCGGCCTCATCAACGACCGGACCGCGGGCAATATTGATCAGAAAAGCGCTCTTTTTCATGGCCGCGAGCACGCCAGCATTGATCATGCCGCGCGTCGCGGGGGTCAGCGGCGCAAGGACAATCAGGAAATCGGCGCGCGCTGCTGCCGTGGCCAGGGCGTGGCGGGGCATGATCTCGTCAAAATCGGGCACGTGCGTTCGTGCATCGCTGACGCCAATAACCTGCATCCCAAAAGCTTTGGCCCGATGTGCCAGCGCCTCGCTGATGGTGCCAACGCCGACACGGACGATGGCTTTGCCAAGCAGCAGCGGCTGCGGCCAGCGCGTCCAGGGTCTGGCACGCTGGTTGACTTGCATTTTCGTGAGATCGCGCGAGAGCGCCATCATCGCGAGAAATGCCAGTTCCGCCATTTGTGGCCCGTGCATGCCGCGCATGGAGGCAATGGTAATATCGGCTGGCAAGGTGAGCGTTGCCAGATTATCGGTGCCGGTGGTCAGGGCCTGAATGAATTTCAGCCGTGGCATCGCTGAAATCAGGCGCTGCGTCACCACAGGGGCCAGCGCCACCAGCACTTCTGCACTGGCGCAGACCTTGAGGGCCTCAGCCTCGCTGGTCGCAGCGCGAACCTGCGCCGCGACGGCCACTTTGGCCAGTTCAGCAGCATAGAATTGCGCCTCCTGGTCGAGTACAAGCACTTCAACCATGAACCTTTGCTCCTTGCCCTGGCTCGCGGCACCGCGTCGCCCTGCCGCTCAATCCGCTGTTCCTATATAAATATGCCGCAGGCGGGGATCACGGGCGATCTGGTCCGGATGGCCGCTCAGGCCAAAGACGCCCTGTTCCAGCACATAGACCTGATCGGCCAGCGCCAGGGCGCGGTCAACATCCTGCTCGATCACAACCAGAGTCATGCCCGCTTTTTTCAGGGCGGCCAGCGCCTCGTAGAGCTGGTCCATGACAATGGGTGCCAAACCAAGGCTCACCTCATCAAAGATCACCAGTCGCGGGCGCGCCATCAGGGCGCGGCCAATGGCGAGCATTTGCTGCTGGCCGCCTGACAATGAGGTACCATCCTGCCCGGCCCGTTCGGCGAGGATCGGAAACAATCCGTAAACTGCATCCAGCCTTTGCTTCGCAGTTGCGCCATCGGCATGACGCGCTGCAATGAGCAAATTCTCACGCACGGACAGGGTGGGAAATATCCGCCGCCCTTCCATGCAATGGGCTATGCCTAGTGTGGCGATGCGATGCTGCGGCATGCCCGCTGCATTTTGGCCGGCAATACGCAGCCGACCAGCGCTGGGTGCAATCGCCCCGCAAATAGTGCGCGCCAGCGTCGTCTTGCCCGCACCATTCGCGCCGAGGATTGCGATGGTCTCGCCTTGCCGCAGGGTCAGATCCACCCCTTTCAGAACCCGGGCCTGGCCATAGTCAGAACAGATGCCCTGCAGTTCGAGCAGGGGCGGTGCCTCGCTGCTCAAACTCGCAGGTGCAATCAGCGCCGCCAGTCCAGGAGACGGAGAGGCGATGCCAACTGGTGCCGCGGAGGGAACATCGGCGATAGCAGGCACGGTTCGCCGTGCACCCCCTGTGCCAAGGTAAACGGAAGCCACCTCATCATGCGCCAGAATTTCGCTGGTTGGCCCCTCGATAAGCTTCTTGCCAAAATTCAGGACCATGGAGCGCGCGCAACAGGCCCGCACGACCCGCAGGACATGTTCGACAATAATGATCGCCATGCCGGGATCGGCAATTGATTTGATCAGCGCAATCAGTTCGGTCACTTCGCTGTCGATCAATCCAGCGCCAACCTCATCCAGCAGCAGCACCCTCGGTTGCAGGGCGAGGGCGCGCGCCACCTCCAGCCGTTTGCGTTTGAGCAGGGGCAGCGCGCGGGCGGGCATCTGCGCCAAGCCGTCAAGGCCGGTGCGCTGAAGCAATGTCATGCGCTGGTCCGATGCGGTGGCGGCCCGGATAAAGGGCTGCATCGCATATTGCGCAACTTTCAGATTTTCATCCACAGTCATATCGAGAAACGGGCGCGGGATCTGGTAGGTGCGACCAATGCCACTGCGGGCGCGTTCGGAGGCAGGCAGGCGCGAAATATCCCGCCCCCCAAGTCGCACGGTGCCTTCGCTTGGCGCAATGGCACCGCCAATAATGCCGATCAGTGTTGATTTGCCTGCGCCGTTGGGGCCGATAACGCCGGTGATGGTGCCCGCTGGAAGTTGCAGGTCGACATGGTCGATGGCCACCAGCCCGCCGTAACGCTTGACGAGACCCGATACCTCAAGAAGGGGCACGCCGGACCTATTCATATCAGGGCCAGTTTTTTGAGTGGGCCAAGCAGGCTTGTGGCGAGGCCGACGACCCCCCTGGGTGCAAAGCGGATCAGGATGATCAGGATGACGCCGGTGATCGCAATATGGGCTTCAGGGTAATTGGCCAAAGCCTCTCCCAGCGCCACCACCAGCACCACGCCGACCAGCGGGCCTGCCCGCAGGCCAACGCCGCCAATAATGACCATCGACAGCGCATCAATCGACCATTGCAAACCAAACGCGCCATAGGGCTCAATCGCCCCCAGATTGATGGCCTGCACAGCGCCCGCCATGGCAATCAGGGCACTGGCGAGCGCAAATGCGCCAAGCTTGACGCGATAGGGCCGCACCCCCATCTGCGCCGCAGCATCCTCATCATCCCGCACGGCGCGCAGAATCACGGAGATGCGGGTTCTCGTGCAGGCGGTGATCGCCAGTGAGGCTATCAGGGCAACCACAAGCGCAACATGATAGAGATCGGCCAGCGGCGGTGGGTCATTTTTCAGAAAAATGCCGGTTGCACCCCCGAAGGTGGGAAGGTTGACCATCAGCAATTGCATCAATGATGCCAGTGCCAGCGTGCCAACCGTGAAATATACGCCGCGCAGGCGAAACAGGGCTGGCGAAACCAGTGCCGCCACAATCGCGCCGGCAAGCGCGCAGATCGCCAGTGCGCCAGCCAAGGGCATTCCAGAGCGATTGAGCAGTCCAAAGGCAACATAGGAGCCAAGGCCAACCGATGATGAAGTGCCAAGCGACACCAGACCTGCCGAACCGGTCAGCAAGTTCCAACTTTCCGCCAGAGTCAGAAAGATCATGATGCGGAAGGCAATCTGCAGGGCGTAGTCGCTGGCAAATGCGGGTGCAAACCATAACAGCGCAAACAGGGCACCGAGGATGCCAGTTTCGAGGAGGCCCGCGTGAGTTTTCATGACCGCCTCGGTGCCAGAAAGCCGTCAGGGCGGAACACCAGGACGAGCAAAAACAGCGCCATGCCGACGATATCGCGATAGCCGTCGCCCAACGTCAATCCGCCCAGACTCTGCAACAGCCCGAGTATGATCCCGCCTGCCAGCGTACCCAGCACATTGCCGAGGCCGCCCAAAACCACAATCGCCAGACTATTAAGCAGATAGGTGCCGCCACTGGAGGGGCCAAACTGAAAGGCAATACCGATGAGCACGCCGCCCACCCCGGCGCATGCAGTGCCCAGCGCGAAGGTCAGCATCTGCACCCGCCTGACGTCGACACCCAGCGCTGCGGCGGCATCGGCATCGGCGGCACTGGCACGCAAGTCCCGGCCAAAGGCCGTGCGCGAAACCAGCCAGTGCATTGCCAGAATCAGACAAACGGCAATGGCAAAGCCGATGACATAGATCAGCGGCACTGTCACCGGGCCGAAGGTCAGCGGCAAGGTGGCATAGCCGCGTTCAATGGAACGTGTGTCCGCGCTGAAAACCAGCAAAAGGACGTTTTCCAGAATGATCGAAACCCCGAACATCGTCATCAATTGCGCTTCGGGTCCGCGATCGGCGAGCGGCGCGAGGAGATAGCGATAAAGCGGCAGGGCCAGACCTGCAACAAACAGTGCAATCACCGGCAGCCCCAGCAGGGGATCAATGCCGGTGAATTTGAGGAAGCTGAACCCGGCATAAGCGCCCACCACGAGGAAGGCACCATGCGCCAGATTCACTAGCCGCATCACGCCCAGCACAATCGACAGGCCAAGCGCGATCAGGCCCATCATCCCACCAAGCAGGATGCCGGACAGGATTGCGCTGGCGACGGTGCCAAAATCGGGCATGAGAGGACCGCTCCGGTTCAGGGCATCGGGAACAGAAGTTTGCCGGTCGCCGAGGCTTTTGGCCAGACAATCACCGCCTTGCCGCTCTGCCATTGTTCCGAGACAATCGGAAGCTTGGAAGTGTGGTCGGCGGCAAATTTCACCGGCCCGACGACATAGGTCTTGTTGGTTTTGCCAATGGCGTCATTGATTTTGTCGGCATCGGTTGAACCGGCCGCAGCAATGGCATCCAGCAGGATTTGCGCCGCAGCATAGGAGTCAGCAATATGCTGGCTGCTGGTCAGCCCGGTCTCTTTTTCAAAAGTTTTTGCGAGATCTGCCGCGCCGGGATAGGGGAAGCTCGGATCCCAATAGCCGCCGACAAGGATACCGTCGGCGAGCTTACCCAGCGCCTGTGCAAATTGAACCGGTTCGGCACCTTTTTCAATATCGAGCACCTTGGGCGCATAG
>VFSW01000501.1_pt1 | contig 57824 bp, 53 predicted proteins | sample 5358111 | NCBI WGS metagenome assembly VFSW01 (sample SAMN11554181, study PRJNA540505) | mine drainage metagenome | isolation source: sediment from site ElyBrook_90M | place: USA: Ely Copper Mine, Vershire, VT | collected 2017
GGTCGATCTCATCGGAAGTCCACGCCGCCGGCTCTTTCTTGTTCCAGAAGTCCGAGCCGCCCGCATATAGCCGGTTCCACGGCGCCACCGCCGCCGCCGAGGCCATTCCCAACACACGCCGCCGCGTCACGCCAACGTCTTGAAGCATAATCGAGTCCTAATTCACTTCAGACGTTGCCAGACCCGCTTCGGGTTGCGCCATCCAGCGGACATTTGTGGCGCGGTGCTACCCTTTCAGCCGCTCCATCTCCGCGTATACCTCGCGCTTCGATAGCCCCCGGCGGTGCGCCACCGCCTTGATCGCCTCCATCCGTCCCATCCCTCCGGCCATGCACGCCTCCACGGCCGCGGCCAGCGGTGTATCGTCTTCGGCCGGCGCGCCCTTGCCTATCAGGAGCGTGATCTCGCCCTTGACCGCTTCTCTCGCCGCCAGCGCCACGCGGATTTCCTCCGCCGTGCCCCGCAGGATCTCCTCGTGCGCCTTGGTCAGCTCGCGCGCCATCACCACCGGCCGCCCGCCGAACACCTGCGCCGCCTCCGCCAGCGTCTCCACGATGCGGTGCGGCGCTTCGTAGAAGATCAGCGTGGCCGGCGAATCCTTCGCCGCCTCCAGCGCCCGCCGCCGCTCGCCCCGCCGCGCCGGCAGGAACCCGCCGAAATGGAAGCTGTCCGTGGGCAGGCCCGAAGCCGCCAGCGCCGTCAGCAGCGCCGAGGCCCCCGGCACCGCTTCCACCCGGATGCCTTCGCTGATCGCCGCGCGCACCAGCCGGTACCCCGGATCCGAAATCAGCGGCGTCCCGGCGTCCGAAACCAGCGCCACGCTCTCGCCCGCCACCAGCCGCGCCGCCAGCTCCCGGCTGCGCTCCTTCTCGTTGTGCTCGTGGTAGCTTACCGCCGCCTTGGCGATGCCGTAGCGGTCCAACAGCACGCGCGTGCGCCGCGTATCCTCGCAGGCGATCACGTCCGCCTCGCGCAGCACCCGCACCGCGCGAAAGGTGATGTCTTCCAGGTTCCCGATGGGCGTCGCCACCAGGTACAGCGTGCCGCTCAGCGTCCTTCCTCCCGGCCGGCCCGCGCCCGCCACTCCGCCGCCGTGATCTCCCATACCTCCGCCGCCAGCCGGCCCGAAACAAATTCGCTTTCCGTGGTTTCCACCAGCCGCATGCCCTGCCTCTCCGAAATGCGGCGCGAAGCCCGATTCACCGCCGCCTTGAGAGCCCGCAGCAGCGGGAAGCCCAGCACCCCGAACCAGTATTCTGTGGCCGCCTCGCAGGCCTCGCTCATCAGCCCCTGCCCCTGCCAGCGCGGCGCCAGCCAGAAGCCCCGATTGGTCCGCTCGCCTTTCATCAGGCTGATGCAACCGATCAGCCGGTCAGCGTCGCTCTTCAAGCGCAGCGTCCAGTGCCATGCCTCGCCGCGCGCCGCTTGCGGCAGCGCCACGTCGCGGTAGTATTGCCGCACGCCATCCGCCGGCATGGGCCAGGGCGCCTGGTTCGATAGGTACCGCACCACTTCCCATTGCGCGAACAGCGGCTGGGCCTGTGCCGCGTCAGCCAGTTCCAGGGGACGCAGCCACAACCGTGCCGTCTCCAGAAGTGGTGTCACGGCGTGGCCCCCGCGGGCGGCTTCTTCATGGCCCTCTCGCTACCCCGGCGTTAGTGCTTCGGTCCCAGGCCCAGGGCGATAATCGAGAGCGAATCCAGCTTGCCGCTGGCCTGCAGATTCTGGTCCTGCTGGAACCGCCGCAGCGCTTCGGTCGAATTCTGGTCCCACACGCCGCTCGGCTCCGCGTGCAGATAGCCCTTCCTGGCGAGCGCGTTCTGGATCTCTTTGTAGCGTTCCTGCGTCGGCGCGGTCTGGCCGGGGCGCCATGCCGGACGGGCCGCCGCCGTGCGCCGGGTGCGCCGCGCGGGACTCTTCCCCTTGGCCACCTTGCCCTTGGCTGTTCCCTTGGCCGCTCCCTTGGCGGCCTTCCGCTTCACCGGCTTCCGCGCGGCCGCGGCATGCTGGCTGTGCTTCTTCTTTTTGACCGTGGCCGCCGGCAAACCGGCGCTGCCGATCAACACGGCGGCCACGACCGCCATAACGCGTCGCGAATGCAACAGGTGCGCTCCCTACGGATGGTTGGGCAAAGTGCCCGCCAGGAACAGCGGCGTCCATTCGTTGCGGCCCGTTTGCCGCAGCACCCGGAACGCCACCGCCTCCCCCGGCTTCAGCGCATTCTGGATCCGCTTCACGTCATCCACCGTGTTTACGCCCTGCCGGTTGATCTCGATCAGCACGTCGCCGCGCTGCATGCCGATATCGTCGGCGAACGAACTCGGTTCCACCGCGCCGATCAGCACCCCGGGCTGCTTGATGCCCATGTTCTGGCGCCGCGCGTCGGTCAGGTTCTCGATGGTGATCCCGAACCGCGCCTGCGTGCCCTCGGTGGGCCCGGCCTCCTCCTCCTTGCCGTTGCCGAACCGGTCCGGGAAGATCTGCGCCAGGTCCGCCACCACCACGTGGAAATCTTCCCGCTTGCCTTCGCGCAGCACCGTGACCGTCAACGAGTTGCCCACCGGCGTGCTCGTCACGCGGTCGATCAGGTCGCTGCCGTTGCGAATCGGCTTGCCGTTGACCGCCACGATAATGTCTTCCGACTTGATGCCCGCTTTGTCGGACGGGCCGCCCGGCGCCACCGTCTCCACGAAGACGCCTTCCTTGGCCCCGTTGGCCTTCAGCAGCGCTTCCGCCTTGGCGCTCTCCGAGGGCGTGAACTGCACCCCGATCGAGCCCCGCGTCACCTTGCCGTTCTTGATGATCTCGTTATAAACCTTCACCGCCGTGTTGATCGGCAGCGCGAAACCGATGCCCTGGTAGCCGCCCGAACGCGAGGCGATCGCCGTGTTGATGCCGACCACTTCGCCGTTGATATTCAGCAGCGGCCCCCCGCTGTTGCCCGGGTTGATGGCCGCGTCCGTCTGCAGAAAATGCTGGAACTGCTGGGTGGGGTCTACGTCCCGTTCCTTGGCGCTGATAATGCCCACCGTTACGGTGGCCTGGAATCCGAAGGGCGAGCCGATCGCCATGGCCCAATCGCCCACCTGTACCGCATCGGAATTGCCGATGCGCGCCGGCGCGAGATTGCTCTTCCCCTCCACCCGGATCACCGCCAGGTCCGTGGCTGCGTCCACGCCCACCAGTTTCGCCTCGTACTCCGTGGTGTCGCCGGCGAACTTCACCTGAATGCGGTCAGCCTTGTCCACCACGTGATTGTTGGTGAGAATGTAGCCCGCACGGTCCACCACCACCCCGGAACCCAGCGCCGAGCCGCGGTGCTGTGGGATTTGCGGCATGCCCCCGAATGGATTGCTGAAGAAGCGCTGGAAGAAATCTTCCATGTTGCCCTGATCGCCCTGGTCCCCCTGGTCGCCCTGGTCGCCTTCGTCCGGCTGCTGCTGCGGCGCCGCACGCCGGCGCGAGCGGGATTGTGCCGGCGCCTTCGGCAGATAGGTCGTCGAGATATTGACCACGCTCGGTTCCACCTGCTTGGCGATCGACGCGAACGCCGACTGCAACTGGACCGGGTTCGGAATCGTCAGGGGACTGGCGCCCGGCGCCGCGGTGTTGTCTTTCGCTGCCTTCACGCCGGTGTTGATTAACGTCCCGATCACCACCCCGATGGCCAGGGTGAACAGGATCAGAGTGAACGACAGCAGCTTCTGTCTGCGCAGTTGATCGAAGAATCTCATTGGGCTTTTGCTCCTCCCGGAAACGCCGCCGGTGCTCGATTTGCGCGGGCGGCGTACGGCCTTTCTTCATTATACCCCGGGAATTCGAACCCAAACGCGCCCCGCGGAGCGCCTCCGCTTGTCGATCACGCCTCTCGCCCAATTCTTAACCGCCTTGAATCCAACATCCGCACGCGCCGCCGCCATCCTCCCTTACCCCACCGTGTTAGCCTGCGTATCGGGATGGGCGTGCTCCACCCGCAAGCTCGCAGCCCTCTCGGACCTGAAAACGTAAAACTGCCGAAGGAACCCAAATAAATGGGGGCATCACCAACCCCCCGTATGAGGGTATTCCACCCCTATTTGTGGGTAATAGGATCAGGCAACAGCCCCCGTTCGGCCCCAACGAAACCGCCTCCTCCTCCCTCGGCTCCGCCGTTGATGGCAGCGCCACCGGTCTTCGATCACGGCCGTTGCAAAACGGGAGCTGCCTTTGTTTTGAACGGACTGCGGCTATGGCCCGGGCCCCGGCGGGAAGTCGTGTGCCTAAGTTGAGAGCGAAGGACCTCTATGTCACAAGCACAACCATCACAACCGAATCAAGCGCAATATCAAATTGCGGCGCTGTACCTGTTTCCGGTCTACGGGACCCGCGCTGCGTATCAACAGGCTACCGGGCAGCAGGCGCCGCCCTTCGATGTTACCCAGCCCGTGAAGGGGTGGGCCGACCCGGCGCCTTCCGGACAGCCTTACGTGGTGTTCGATTCCACGGCGGCCGCTACCGGCTATTTCAGCCAACTGACCCTGACTCCGCCGCAAGCGGCGCGCCTGAACCTTCCGGGCGCCTACAACTACCCGGCGTATGTGGCCGCGCCGACCGGAACGGTCGAAATGGGGCCGTTCGGGCCGGTGGGACCGGCCAGTCCCGACATGATCTGCCTGGAAGCCGACGCGCAGGCCGTTGCCGCGTCGGTGGCGCCGCTGTTTCCCGGCCAGAACCTCAACGTGTTTGAAACCATGAAGCAGGGCCAGGCCGCGTACTACTTCTCGTACCCGGCGGACGAGGCGCGGCGATGCTGGGCCTTCCAGGCCACTATGGGCGGCAGCGTGGTCACCTTGTTCGCCCAGTCGTTGATCGAGGCGCAGGCCGCGCACGGAGTCGGAGCGCCGGGACATTGGGCGCTGGCATCGGGCGTATTGAACTGGATCTACGACCAGCCGGTGACGGCGGCCCCGGCCAACTCGGTGGCGCTTCCTGTTCCGGTGCGGCCGCTACTGCCGAACGAACAGATCGTGCACTTGCCGGGTTCCCTGTTCAATCCGGCGGGCGCCTGGGTCGTGGAGCGCACCGACATGCAACAGCCGCTGACGCCGGAAACCAGCGATCAGCAGTTCGCGGATCTGAAGGCGGCCCTGGCGGCCATCCAAACGTCCCTCGGGGCGATTCAAACCAAGATAGGAGCATAAGGAAATGGCAACTTCCGGAGTCACCATACCAACCACTATCCCCGAGCCGGCCCTGATCGTGGCGGTTCCGTCGGATCCGGCCAGCGCGGCGGCGTTCGCGGCCGGCAATCTCTTCGTCTTTCTGTGCACACCGGCCGGGCAGACCGTCGCCAGGGACGCTGAAGCCGCGGGCAAGGCCATCGCGGACGTGGTCAAGACACTGGCGCAGGATGTCATCAACATCTTCCGGGGCATTCATCTGTAAGCGGCCGCGCGGCCGCATGCGGGATAATGAGAGGGTTCCCGCATGTTGAAGATCTTCCCCTGCCATGCCGCATCCGACCGCGAGCTCGCGCACGAGCTGGCGGCCTTTTTGGAGCGCGGCGCGGGAGCGGAGGTGATGTTGGAAGAAGGCGAGATGCAACCGGGCGAGGACCTGATCGGCAAGGCCGAGGAAGGCCTGGCTGCCGACGTGGTCCTCGTGCTGGTCTCGCCGGATTCGGTGCCGGACCGCTGGGTCCTGGAGCGCTGGAAATCGGTGTTCTGGGAGGAGGCGGGCCGGATGGGCACGGCCCTGGCGACGGTGCTATGCCGGGATGCCAGGTTTCCGGATCTGCTGCGGCGGAGGAATTTTTTCGACGCACGGGAAGATCGCCGGGCGGCCATGCGGGGCATCAAGCGATGGTTGATGGGCCTGACCCCGGCGGCCCAGACGGCGCCCTTCGCGCCCGCGCGGCAGGCGTCCTTCGCGGGGCGCGAAGCGGAATTGGAAACGCTGGGCACGCTGCTGGCGGACGCGCCGGGGATGGCCGTCGTGGAGGGGCCGGCGGGGGCCGGCAAAACCACCCTGGCCGTCGAATTCGCGCGGCGGTACCAGGAAGATTTCGACGCGGTCTTGTGGCTGACCTGCGGCGCGCGCAGCGCCGCGGCTCTGGCGGGCGACCTGGCCGCCCAACTGGGCGCGCCGCTGGATCGCGACCTGGAATCCAACTTGAACGAACTGCGGCGGCTATGCGCGCGGCACCGCTGCCTGCTGATTCTGGACGATGCCGACGGGCCGGCGGCGGCCCTGCTGGCGGCGCGCGGGCGTAGTTCCGTGCTGGTAACCACGCGGAGCGAAGGGCTGGCCGTGGGACTTTCGGCCGCGGCGCTGCCGCTGGAAGGCGCGTGGGTGACGGACGCCGCGCGGCTGGCCGGGACCATCCGCGAGCTGGACCACACCGCGCAGCGCCTGCTGGGCGCCATGTGCGCCTGCGCGGCGTGCGGCTTTCCGCTGGACATGGCGGCGCGCACCGCCGACCTGGAAACGCAGGAAGCGCGCGGCCTGGCGGCGTCTTTCGTGGCCCAAGGAGTGCTCACGGCCCTCGATGAGCACGGGCCGCGCTTCCTGGTTCCTGCCATGGCGTGGGAGCGCGCGGCGCTGCGCGGCGACGCCGAACGCTGGGCAAGGCATCACGCGCGCGCGGTCGCCGATCTCTTCGGCGGGCAGGTGCCGGAGGCGGGCGACCTGACGGCGTACTGGCCGGATCTGCAACAGGCGCTGGCGCGCGCGTTGGGAGAGGATTGGCCCCTGGCTTCCATGCTGGCGCGCCGCGGCGTGGCCTGGGCGAAGGCCCGGGAGCGGCTCGCCGAAGCCTTCGAAATCCTGCGGGAATGGTCGCGCGCGGCCGGCGAACTGGGCGACCGCCGGGTCCTCGAAGACTGCGCCTGGGAGCAGATCTGGCTCCTGGAGCACTGGGGCCGCGGCGGCGAGGCGCGCGAACTGGACAACCTGCGGCGGGAACGGTATGCGGACCAGATGTCGTTGAACTTCGGGTAGCTCAATCGTAGACGAAGTGGAGCACCTTCTTCAGGTCTTCCCAGGCTTCGCGCTTGGGGCCGGTGTTGTAGGCGCGCAGCAGGTAAGACGGATGATAGGTGACCATCACCGGGATCTCGTTCCACCGGTACCAATTGCCGCGCATGCGGGTGACGCCCTCTTTGCTGTTGGTCAGGTACTTGGCCGCCGTGGAACCCAGCGCGCAGATGGCCTTGGGGCGGATGGAAAGCAACTGGCGCGTCAGAAACTGGCCGCAGATCTCCATTTCGTCAGGCTGGGGGGTGCGGTTTTCGGGCGGGCGGCATTTCACGATATTGCAGATATAGACGTCTTTGCGCAGGATGGGAATGCCTTCCTTCTTGGCCGTGCCCTCGATCATCTGGGTGAGCAACTGGCCGGCGCGGCCCACGAAGGGGATGCCCTGCGCGTCTTCGTCCGCACCCGGACCTTCGCCCACGAACACTAACGCGGTCCGCTCGTCGCCCACGCCGAAGACGATCCTGTTGCGCTTTTCGTGCAGGCGGCAGCGGCGGCAATCGCCGATGTCCTCGAGGATGCGCAAAAGCGGATCGGCGGCAGCGGCGGGAGCGGCGGGAGCCGAGGCGGACGCAGGCGTGCCACGCCGGTAAAGGGTCTTGATTCCCAGGTCCTGATAATACTCCAAATACTGCCGCAGCGTCTCAGGGTCCATCGGAGGCGTATACATGCAGGCGCAGCTTCAGGATTTCATCGAAGATGCGGTCCGCGATCTGGCGTTTGGAGGCGCGCGGCACGGGAACGAACTCGCCGTTCGATAGCGCCAGCAGCACCTCGTTGTCGTCGGACTCGAAGGCGCCGTCCTCGCCTCCCACTAGGTTCCCGACCACCATATCGCAATTCTTGGCTTCCAGTTTGCGGCGGGCCTCCTGCTGCAGGTTCTCGGTTTCGGCGGCGAAGCCGACCAGCAGGCGGCCACCCTTCCGGCGTCCCAACTCCGCCAGAATGTCGGGCGTGGGATCCAGTTCGAGGGAAAGCCGGGCGGCGGTTTTCTTCATTTTTTGCTGCGGCGCCCGGGCGAGATGAAAGTCGGACACGGCGGCGGCCTTGATGACTATGCTGGCGGGCGGCAGGTTCTGGAACACGCTGTCGCGCATCTCCCGCGCGGTATGCACTTGGATGAACGTACAGCCGCGCGGGGGCGGCAGGTTGACGGGCCCGGACACCAGAATCACCTTGGCGCCCCGCGCGGCGGCGGCCTCCGCCAGCGCGTAGCCCATCTTGCCGCTGGAGCGGTTGGAGATGTAGCGCACCGGGTCGAGGGGTTCCTGCGTGGGACCGGCGGTGATGAGAATGGTCTCGGAGTCGAGATCCCGGCGCCTGCCGGTTTCGGCGGCCACCGCCGCGGCGATCCGTTCCGGTGCCGCCAATCGGCCGGGACCCACCATGCCGCAAGCCAACTCGCCTTCCTCGGGGTCCACGATGCGGTGGCCGCGGCGGCGTAGGGTTTCCAGATTACTCTGGGTGGCGGCGTGCAGCCACATGTTGGAGTTCATGGCGGGCGCCAGCACCACCGGTCCGGTAAAGGCCAGGTAGAGGGTGGAAAGGAAATCGTCGGCCAGGCCGTGCGCGAACTTGGCCAGCAGATCCGCCGTGGCCGGGGCCACCACCAGCACATCGTTCTCGCGCGCCACGGCGATATGCTCGATGGCGCTCGAAAGGGTGGCCTCGGGTTCTCCCGAGGAGAACAGGCCGGTGATGACTTTGCGCCCGGTGAGCGCGGCGAAGGTGAGAGGCCGGACGAATTCCTGCGCGCCGGCGGTCATGACGGCCTGCACGGCGTGCCCCTGTTGCTGCAGCAGGCGGGCCAGTTCCGCGGACTTATACGCCGCGATGCCGCCACCCACGCCCAGGACGATGTTCATCGGCGGATTAAAGGATGGCTTCGGGCGCGGCCGGTTCTCCAACCGGAGTGATGCCCGGGATTTCGTACTTCACCAATCCGCGCCGCACTTCCTCCATGGCGATGATGGTGGGTTTCTTGGACGATGTGGGCAGTACCGGCCGCGCGCCGCCCTGCAACTGGCGGGCGCGCTTGGCGGCCACGATGATGAAACGGTAAGTGCTCTGCTCCGGGTCGTCCGGGATGGTGCAGTGCGCGTTGTTGCGCGGAATCTTATCGCCCATGCTTGGTTGAATCCTTTATCTCTGCTGTCTCTACGTCTCGAACGTTGCCAGAATCGGCCGGATGCGCTCTTCCATGCGCGTGCGCCGCACCCGCTCGGCTCCCACAATGGCGCCCAGGGCGCCGGCGGACTGCTCCAGGTCGTTGTTAATCAGCACGTAATCGTACGCGTTGTAATTTCGAATTTCGTTGGCCGCATCGCGAAGCCGCCGTTCGATTACCGCATCGGTATCTTCGCCGCGGGCGCGCAAGCGTTGTTCCAGTATCTTGCGCGACGGGGCCAGGATAAATATGGTGACCGCTTCCGGGATCGTACTCTTCAATTGTCGCGCACCTTGCACGTCGATGTCGAGCACCAGGTCCAGACCCTGCTCCCGGGCGTGAGCCAGCACGCTCTCATGGGTCCCATAGAGATGGTCGAAAACCGGAGCGTGCTCCAGAAACTCGCCGCGGGCGAGGCGCTCCTCGAACGCAGGCCGGGTAATGAAATGATAGTCTTGGCCCTCGATCTCGTGGCCGCGCGGCGGGCGGGTGGTATAGGAAACCGAGAAGGTCAGGCCCGGCACGCTGGCCAGCAGCCGGCCTACCAGGGTGGATTTGCCCGACCCGGAAGGCGCGGAAACTATGAACACGGTGGTCATACGAAGTCTTGGCTCATTCCAGATTCAGGGATTGCTCGCGCATTTTGTCGATCTCGGCTTTGGCCGAGAGGGCCAGGTCGGTGATGGTGAGGCCGAGGTCGCCCAGGCCCCCGGTCTTGGACAGGATGGTATTGGCCTCCCGGTTCATTTCCTGGAGCAGGAAGTCCAGCCGTTTGCCGGCCTCGCCGCCCGTATCCAGGAGCTTCTCCAACTGGACGGCGTGGGTTTTCAGGCGCACCAGTTCCTCGCTGATATCGCTGCGCTCGGCCATCAGGGCGGCCTCCTGGGCGAGGCGCTGGGGCTCGAGCGATGCGCCGCGCAACAACTCGCGGAGCCGCTCGTTCAATCGTTTTTGGAATGCCGGCGTGGCCCGGGACCGGATTTTCTCCATTTGGGCGGCCAGGGCGCGGACCGAGGCGCAGCGCTCGCGCACCTCGGCGGCCATGGCGGCGCCCTCGCGCTCGCGGAAGTGGTTCAGGGCGTCCAGGGCCTCGTGGGTGACTTGCACCAGCGCCTGTTCCAGGCCGGAATCGGGTTCGTCGGATTCCGCGGCCTGCAGCATGCCGGGCAGGCGCAGGGCGGCATTCAGATCGGGCCGGCCATCCAGCGAAAATTCGCGCGAGGCTTCGCCAAAGGCGTCGAGATAGGCGCGCAGCAAGGGCCGGTTCAGACTCGAGGCGCCTTCGGGCGCGACGCGGCTTAGCACTACGTGGATCTGGAGGTGTCCGCGCGCCACTTTGGACTTGACCGCGTTGCGGATGGCGTTTTCGAACGGATCGAGCTCGGCCGCCATGTGGAAATGCATATCCAGGCCGCGATGGTTGACGCTCTTGATGCTGACCACGATCTCGCCCTCGGGCAGGGCCCCGCGCACGCGCGCAAACCCGGTCATGCTGCGCGCGCTCATAGATCCATCACGCTCCCGGCCTCCACAAATTGCAGCTCGTGCAGCCGCTGATAAATGCCGCCGCCATTCACCAGTTCTTCGTGCGTGCCGGTCTCGAAGACTCCGCCGCGCTCCAGAACCACGATCGTGTCGGCGCGGCGGATGGTGGAGAGACGATGCGCGATGACGATCACGGTGCGGCCGGACATCAGGTTGGCCAGCGCCCTCTGCACCAGGAGTTCCGATTCGGTATCGAGATGGGAAGTGGCCTCGTCCAGGATCAGGATCGGCGCGTTCTTCAGCAGGGCGCGGGCGATGGCGATGCGCTGGCGCTGTCCGCCGCTGAGCTTGACGCCGCGCTCGCCGAGAATGGTATCGTAGCCGTCCGGAAGCTCGCTGATGAACTCGTCGGCCAGCGCCGATTGGGCCGCATCGCGGATCTCGCGGAGAGGGGTCCCGGGCCGGCCATAGGCGATATTGTTGGCCGCCGTATCGTTGAATAGGAAAGTATCCTGCGCCACGATGCCGACCATCGCCCGCAGCGAGGCGAGGTCGAAATCGCGCACGTCCCGCCCGTCAATGCGCACCGCGCCGGAGGTGGTGTCGTAGAAACGCGGCACCAGGTTGACCAGCGTGGTCTTGCCCGCGCCGCTGGGTCCCACCACGGCGACCACCTCGCCGGCCTTGACTTCCAGGTTCAAGCCCTGCAATTGAAAGCCGTTGGGGGAAAGCGGGTAGCGGAAGTTGACGTTGTCGAATCGGATGGATTGCGTGAAGCGCTCGAGCTTCACCGCGCCCGGCTTCTCCTGAATCTCCTCGGCGTGCGCCAGGTATTCGAAGACCTTTTGCGACGCGCCGATAGCCTGCTCGAATATATTGTGAATGCCGGTGAGCCGTTTGACCGGCTCGTACATCATCAACAGCGCGATGACGAAGCTGGTGAACTCGCCGGCGGTCAGCGAGTGGGCCTTGATCTGGGTGCGGGCGTAGGTCAACAGGCCGACGATGGTCAGCGCGCCGAAGATCTCGATCAGGGGCGAGGCGAAGGCCTGCTGGCGCACGTAGCGCAGGTTGCTCTTGAGCAGCCGCTGCGCGGTCTGGCGGAAGCGGCGCGATTCGAATTGTTCGGCGCCGAAGGCCTTCACCACCTGGTGGCCGCTCAGGGTTTCCTGGAGGATCTCGTTCAGCTCGGCGGCGTGATCCTGGCTGCGGCGGCTGGTGCGGCGGATGCGGCGGCCGATGCGCGCCGTCGGGATCAGCACGAAGGGCAGCACGGTGAGGCTGACCAGGGCCAGCTTCCAATCTTTGTGGAGAATCACGAACAGAAGGCCGAGCACCACGAAGGCCTGCCGCAAGAGGTCCGCCAGGATGTGCGACACGGCCACCTGGATCTTTTCGATATCGTTCATGATCGACGACATCAGGCGTCCGGTGGAATGGCCTTCGAAGAATTCGGCGCCCTGCCGGACCACCTTGTCGAACACGGTGTTGCGCAAGTCCGTCACCGCGGAGCAGCCCACATAGTTGACCAGGTAATTGCCCAGATAGTCGCACACGCCCTTGGTGAGGAACACCGCCAGGATGGCGAAGGCCACCATGGTCCAGATGCTCCGGTGGTGCATGGCGCCGGGGACGAGCTGGTTGAGGTAGACCGGGTGATGAAAGAGGGGGTCCGTGAACAGCAGCACCGGCGCATCGATGGATGCGGGGTTGAGCACACGGTCGAAGATGGGGCCGATGAGCAGCGCGATCATGCCGTGCGCGGCGCCGACGCAGGCCATCAGGAGCACGGAAACGAACAGGTAGGCCCAATACTTCTTGGCGAATCCCAGGAGGCGCAGCAGGTCTCTCACGCGTGCACCCGCAGGTGTTCCAGGGCATCCAGCACCTGGCTGGCGGCGACCGATTGGATGCCGGCGTCGCTCTGGACGACGGCGGAGGGTGTGCGCCAGGGATGCCAGACGGCCGGGTCGGAAGCGCCGAAGATCACCACGGTGGGGAGGCCGAAAGCCGCCGCCATGTGTGCCGGTCCGGAATCGTTGCCCAGGAACAGCGCGGCCCCGCTCAACAGCGATTTGAGTTCGCCGAGCGGCGCGCCGGCCACGGTGCGCCAGGCGCTGAACGGGGCCATGTCCTGGCCCGGTCCGGCGACGAAAACGGGATCCAGATCGAGCGATTCGCGCAGGAAGCGGGCGGCCTGGAGAAATCCGGCGGCGGGCCAGGTCTTGTCCGGCGCCGAGGCCAGGGGATGGATCACCGCATAGGGGCGCGCGGGCACGGGGGCGGCGGCGAACAGCCTGGCGGGCGGGACCGGAACGCGCGGCGCGCCCAGATAAAACACGGCCGAGGCCAAATGTTCGGCGGTGTGGACCGTGCGTTCCTCGCCGAGGATCGCCTGCGCGCGCGGGATGCGCACGTTGTAGAGCGGCTGCCAGCGAAAGTGGGCGAATCCGGCGCGCCGGCGGGCTCCGGAAAGCGCCGTCAGGCGGGCGCTGAGGCCGCCGCCGTGCAGGTTCACACAAAGCTCCGGGCGCCAGGCGCGCAACTCGCGGAGGCTCGGGCGGAGCAGCGCCTCGACATCGGGATTGCCCTCGAAGATCGCGCGCCAGCGATCTTCCACCACCACGGCCAGCCGCACATCGGGACGGGCGCGCTTCCAGAGTTGCAGGGCGGGTGTGGTGAGCACGCAGTCGCCCAGCGAGCGCAGCCGGATCACGGCTACGCGGCAGCCGTGGGGCAGTTCCGTCACTCTTCGATCTTAGCCTCGTCCACCAGCATCACGGGGATATCGTCGCGGATCGGATAGACGCGGTGGCACTGCACGCACTTCAGGCCGCTATTGTCCGGCTTCAGATCGAGGTTGGCCTTGCACAGCGGGCATACCAGGATCTCCAGCAGATCTTTGCTCAACGCCATATCGACTTCATAGTTTAGCAGGCGGGCGGAGGCGGAAACTCAGCTCCGTCCCGCCAGGCCCAGCCCCACCACCGCCGGCGAGGGCCAGTTCCACAATCAACAGACCAAACCCCGCGGGCGAAGGGGTCGGTCAAATGGAACAGCCAGTTGGCGCGCAGTTCGACAGGGATCGAGAAGGACACACGCAACGCGAAGACGGATCCCCGCGCAGGGAGACGATATCCGTATCGAAGAAGCGGCCGGCGAACAAGCGGCGCATCGCCGAAGTGGTCCGCCAATGACTCGCCAATGGTGGATTTGCCGGAAGCGTTCGGTCCCAGGTAGCCGGTGACTTCGCCAGGCCGGGCGGTGAAGGAGACGTGGTCCAGGGCCAACACGCCGGGATACCGCTTGGTCAGCGAGCGCACGTCAAGCATTGGCCAGTTAGACCGCGCGCCGGCAACGAAAGTTCCCGCGTGGCGTTACAGGTGAAGACGCTTGAGCAGGCGCTTGAAATCCGGCAGAAATTCGGGAAACAGGTTGCCGAATCCGCTGGCGCCGACGCTATTGGCCCAGTTGACAGCGGTGGCGCTGACGTTCCGGTTGGTAGCCGGATAGTAGGCGTTCGAGAGCGCCGCCTGCAAACCGCAGCCCAGGAAGTTGGACCAGTTGAAGGATCGTCCTCCGCTGTCGGTCTGGGTCACGAAGGCGCGGCTCACGGCATATCCGAAGCGATACCAGAAACCGTGCCGTCCACCCTGGCGGCGGTAGCGCGTGTCCTCGTGCAACGCGGAGGCCAGCACCAGATCGCTGAAGAAGTTCTGGGAGACGTTATCGGCCATGGCCGCGCCGAAGCGTTCGGCAAGGGCCACGCGGCCCGCGCCGTATTGGGGATCGGTTTTGGCCGCCTGCTGGATTACGGCGGTGGCGCCGCTGGCCAGCAGGATAAACGGGGCCACGGTTTCGTCTTTGAAGTTGCGCCACTTGTCGTCGGGCGAGGGAGCGGCGGCGGGCTGACTGGTGGAGTCCGGCGTGGGAGCCGGCGCATCTTGCGCACAGATGCGCGGCGGCAGAAGCAGGGCCGCGGCGGCCATCGCCAGGAACCGGAATTGACTCACCTTTCTAGCATGCTTCAAATCGGGTCCGGATTGCAGCTATGCGCCGCCATGGTTGTCAAGATGGTCGCGCAGGGCGGTAGTGGCGGCATGATAGCCGCACATGCCGTGTACCGCCCCGCCGGGCGGCGTCGAGGAAGAGCACAGGTAGACGCTTTTGAGAGGCGTGCGATAGAAGAAGCGCGTGGGGCGCAGCAGGAGTTGGCCCAGATCCTGCGCGCCGCCGGTGATATCGCCGCCCACCAGGTTGGCGTTGTGGCGCTCGAGATCGGCCGGGGCCATAGTGTGGCGGGCCAGGATGCAGGCCCTGAAGCCGGGGGCGAAGCGCTCGATTTGGGATTCGATGGCCTGGGTCATATCGGCCGGCGAGTTGTGGGGGACGTGACAGTAGGCCCACGCCGTGTGGCGGCCGGCGGGCGCGCGGCTGGAATCGAACAGGCTGGGCTGCGTTACCAGGACGAAGGGCCGCGGGCTGGGTGCGCTGCCGCCGAGCGCGCGCTCGGAAGCCGCGATTTCTTCCAGGGATCCGCCCAAGTGGACCGTGCCCGCGCGGCCGCAATCGGCGGCCTTCCACGGGATAGGGGCGCTCAAGGCCCAGTCGATCTTGAATACGCCGGGACCATAACGGTAAGCTTCGAGCCGGCGGCGGAAGCGGTCCGGCAGCCGCGAACCGGCGATGGAGAGGAACTGGCGCGGCCCGATGTCACAGAGCACCAGCGCGGGGTTGTCCAACTCATCGAGCGAGCCGATGGCGTGGCCTGTGAGGATGCGCCCGCCCAGCGATTCGAAGTAGGATGCCAGCGCATTGGAGATGGCTTGGGATCCACCGCGCGGGATGGGCCAGCCGGCCGCGTGAGCTGCAGCGGCCAGGACCCAGCCGAAGGCCGCCGATCCGAGGGCTTCGAGGGGGAGGACAGCATGCGCGGCGAGCCCGGCGAAGAGCGCGCGCGCCATGTCCGTACCAAAGAGGCGGCGGGCCAGTGGGGCGGCGGGCCACACGGCCAGCGCTCCGAAACGGGCGAGCAGCCACGGATGCGCGGGCAGGCGTAGCAGCGGCGCCTGGATCATGGGCGCCAACTCGGACCAACCGCGCACGAGGGGCGCCACCGCGCGGCGATAGGCAGGGCCGTCCGCGCCCAGGCGCGCGCAGGTTTCCTCCAGGGGCCGGGCCAACACCGCGGCCGATCCATCCTCGAAGGGATGCGCCAGCGGCAAGGGCGGCTGGATCCACTCCAGGCCGTGTTCGGCCAGCGGGAACGCGGCGAAGGCCGGCGAACTGGCCGCCAGCGGATGCACGGCCGAGCAGACATCGTGCACGAAACCGGGCAGGGTCAGCGGGGCCGAGCGCGCTCCGCCGCCGATGGTGGACTGGGCCTCGAACACGGTGGTGCGCCATCCCGCTTTGGCCAGGATGATGGCCGCGGCCAGGCCGTTGGGCCCGGAGCCGATGACGCAGGCCTCCCGGTTATTGGCGGGAATGATGGTCCTCCACGGCGCGTCTACACCTCGCGGCGGCCAGCCGCGCGCTCATTCCAGTTGTTCCAGGTCCGCCAGGTCTTTCGCCCGGCCGCTCGCCGCCTTGTTCGCCCGCAGATCCTCAATGGCGATCAGGCAGACCTCGGATCCCCCGAAATCCACGACCTTCCGTCTCCGGTAACAGTCTGCGAAGTCGATCCCGGAAACCGAGGTCAACACTTCTATGCGAAACGGCGGGAGGCCCATGCGGATCACCTTCCCGGGCTCGACAAACAGGCCGGGCGTAGCTTGAGGGAAGCCGAACTCGCGCAGAGCGGCGCACGTCCTTTCCGCGTTGCCGGCGCCGATACCCACCCAGATATCCATGTCGGCGGTCGCGCGCGGGTAGCCGTAGTAGTTGACCGCGTACCCGCCGATCAACAGGTACTCCACCTTATGGGAATGGAGCAACTTCAAAAACTCTTTGAAGTCGGGCGGAAGCGGGATCGTAGCCATAGATGACCTGCCGCATCAACTCCAGAGCTTCCAGTCTCTCCAGCGGCGACTTGGATTTCCAGTAGGCCTTTTCATCGGACTCGCCGTCGAGGGAATCGACCCGGAATGCGGCGCGGTCGACGCGGGCGAAGTCCATGCTCGGCACCCTCCGATTCTACCTCGAATCCCGCGCGGGAAACCGGCCGTTTGGCCGGCCGCCGGCGGGCCGGTCCCCGAATCGGGGACAATGGTACGCGATGGAGTTAAACGGGGAAGACCTCACCATGGAAGAAGTCCGCGCGGTGGCCGCGGGCAGCGCGGCCGTGACCCTGGCGCCTTCCGCCATCGCGAATATGGAGCGGTCGCGCGCCGTGGTGGAACGGCTGGCGGCGGGCGACGCGCCGGTCTACGGCGTGAACACCGGCGTAGGACTGCTGGCGGATGTGCGCATCGCGCCGGCCGGCCTGGACCAACTCCAGCGCAACGTGGTGCGCTCGCACTGCGCGGGAGTGGGCGACCCGCTGGCCCGCGCCGAGGTCCGGGCCATGATGCTGATTCGCGCCAACGTGCTGGCCAAAGGCTATTCCGGTATCCGGCCGGTGGTGGCCCGGCAGTTGTGCGACCTGCTCAATCGCGGCGTCACGCCGCGCGTGCCCGCACTGGGCAGCGTGGGCGCGAGCGGCGACCTGGCGCCCCTGGCGCACATGGCTGCCGTGCTCATGGGCGAAGGCGAAGCGGAGTTCGAAGGCGTGGTGTATCCCGGCGCCGAGGCCCTGCGCCGCGCCGGACTCGATCCGCTCACCCTGCGCGCCAAGGAAGGCATCTCGCTGATCAACGGCACGCAAGCCATGCTGGCCATCGGATGCCTGGAACTGGCCGCCGCGGAAACCCTGGCGGACGCCGCCGACCTGATCTGCGCCATGACCCTGGACGCCCTGCGCGGCACCCCGCGCGCCTTCGATCCGCGCCTGCATGCCGCCCGCCCGCATCCCGGCCAGGTCCACAGCGCCGCGCGCCTGCGCCGGTTATTGGAGGGCAGCGAAATCCGGCAGTCCCATATCGCCTGCCGCCGCGTGCAGGACGCCTATTCGCTGCGCTGCGCGCCCCAGGTGCACGGTGCGGTCCGCGATTCGCTGGCCGAGGCGCGCCGCGTGTTCGCCATCGAGTTGAACGCCGCCACCGACAATCCCCTGGTGCTCGGCGATGAAATCGTCTCCGGCGGCAATTTTCACGGCGAGCCGCTGGCCTTCCAGTTGGACTACCTGGGTGTGGCCTTGACCGCCCTGTCCGGTATCGCCGAACGCCGCATCGACCGCTTAGTCAACCCCGCGCTTAACGAAGAACTACCCCCGTTCCTGGCCGCCCATGCGGGACTCGAGTCCGGGCTCATGATGGCCCAGGTCACCGCCGCCGCGCTGGTCGCCCACAACCGCGTGCTCTCGCACCCGGCCTCCGCCGGATCCATCACCACCAGCGGAAACAAAGAAGACTTTGTCTCGATGGGCATGACCTCGGCGCTCAAATACAAGGAAATCGTGCGTCATACCCGCGCCGTGCTGGCCATCGAAGCCCTGTCGGCCGCGCGCGCGCTGGACTTGCTCAGGCCCTTGCGCAGCAGCGCGCCCATCGAGCACGCCCGCCAGCGCATTCGCGCCGTATCGCCGGCCATCGACGGCGACCGGCCGCTCCATCACGATATGGCCGCCATCGCCAAATTGATCGAGGAAGGCGGCCTGTCCTGAGCGGCCGCGCCCGCGCTATTCGCAGATCAGGTTGATCTGGCCGATCCCGCCGTTGACGCTGACGTGCAGCGTGGCATCCACCTGCCCGGACGGCTCGTTCACCCAGCGGTCGCCCCGCTTGGTCAGCCCGTGCGCGGTGATTTCACCGATGCCCCCATGCGCCTCGACATCCAGGCGGGCGCGGCGCGGCAGCCGCACCGTGGCTTCGCCCACCCCTCCACGCACTTGTACGTCGATGTCGCCCCGGGGATGGCCGGTCAGATCCACTTTCATTTCGCCAGCGCCCACCTCCACGTCCAGGCTGTGCAGCGCGGTGTTGCCCAGGTTCAGGCGCCCTTCGCCCGCGCCCATCTTCACCCGGACATCCATGGGAACGTCTTCGTTCAGCCGCAGGTCCCAGGTGTTCTTGTCGTTGTTGCCGAGGCTGTGCTGGTTCGGCTGCCGCACCGTCAGCGTGCCCCGCGCGCCGGCCACCTGGTACTGCACGTCGGGCTTGCCGTCGGAACCGCGGTACCGGAAGTCGGCGTCCATCAGCGCCGCCGCTCCGCCGCGCATCACCAGTTCGCCCGCGCCCATCTCGATTTGCAATTCCACGGACTTGGCGCCCTGCAGATCGACCGACTGGGCCGCGGTCTCGATGGCGGAGCCCCGGCTGTCCGTGGTGACGTAGCATCCCGAAGACAGCAGCATCAGCGCCGCGGCGCCGCCCAGCAGCGCGATCGTGTCAGTTCCGGCCAGCTTCACGTTGAGCCTCCATCCAAATCCCTGTCAGACCCGCCGCAGCACCCGCGCCGGCAGCGTGACGATCGCCCACACCAGCTCGAGCACTCCGCCCACGGCGATGCCCACGATGCGAAAGGGCAACAACAGCAGCCAGATCAGCGGATATAGAACCAGCGCGATCAGCGCCAGCGGCCAGCAAAAGAAAAGCACCGCGCACCACACCAGGAAGGTCAGCACAGCACCGCACCCCGGAGGGCCGCTTCCGCGTTCTCCGCATCGCCGAACAAGGGAACGATTTCGTGGATCCGCGTCATCTCCAGGACTTCGCGCACCCGATCGTTGGCGTTCGCCAGGAGCAGTTGCCCTCCCCGGCCGGCCAGCGACTTGTGGAGCTCCACGACAAAGGCCAAACCCGTCGAATCGATATACGGAACCGCGCCGAAGTCGATCACCGCCTTGGAGATTCCGTTCTCGTTGAGGTAGTCTTTCGCCGACTGAAGTTCGGCGTCCGAGCCGGTCACAAACCGGCCCTGAGGACGCAACACGCCCACGCCTTCGCGAATCTCAAATTTCAATCGCATACGTACTCCGGCCACACAGAACTCCCCGATTCCATCCGTGCGCTTGATTCTTACAAACGTTTCACTCATCATAAAGACGAACCAGAGGGCTAAAAGGTTCGCCGCGATTCGCGTATGCCAAAATGGTAGCCGGATGTCCGAATCGGCGGATGTGGTCATTATCGGCGGCGGCATCGTGGGGTCGAGCGTTGCCTGGCACCTGACCAGCGCCGGGTGCCGCAACGTGCTGGTGGCCGAGCGCGAAAGCCAGCAGGGCCTGGGATCCACGGGCAAGAGTATGGGCGGCGTGCGCGCGCAATTCGACACCGCCGTCAACATCCGGATGTCCCTGTACTCCATCCCCGTTTTCGCGGCCTTCGAGGAAATTACCGGCCGCCCCTCCGAGTACAAGCCGCATGGCTATCTCTTCGTGGCCACCACGCCGCGCCATATCGAGTACCTGCGGCGCAACTTCGAGCGGCAGGTGGCGCTGGGCCTGAAACAGGTCCGCGTCCTGACCCGCGAGGAGGTGCTCAGCCGCGTGCCGCAACTGCGCGCCGGCGACGTGCTGGGAGGCAGTTTCTGCGCCACCGACGGTTTCGTGGATCCCTACAGCGTGATGCGGGGGTTCATGGCCTCGGCTGCCGAACGGGGCGCGCGGCTTTGGCGCGGCGTCGAGGTGACCGGTATCGACGTGGATGCGCGCGGCGTGGCCGGCGTGCGCACCAGCCAGGGCAGCGTGGCTACCCGCACGGTAGTCAATGCGGCCGGTCCCTGGGCCGCCGCGGTCGCGCAAATGGCCGGCATCCACCTGCCCATCGTGCCGCTGCGCCGCATGCTGGTGCCCACCGAACCCTTCCCCGGCATGCCGGAGCGCCTGCCCATGGTCATCGATATGTCCACCGGTTTCCATTTCCGGCCGGAGGGCCGCGGCCTGCTGCTGGCCTGGAACGATCCCGAGGAAACCCCCGGTTTCAAGACCGCTTTCGACCCCGCGTTTATCGAAAAGATCCTGACGCGTGCGGCCGCCCGCGTGCCGTGCTTCGAGAACCTGGAGGTGGACCCGCGGCGCGCCTGGGCCGGGCTGTATGCCGTGACACCCGACCATCACGCCATCATCGGTCCGGCTGAGGAAGTGCCCGGCCTCTTCTTCGCCAACGGCTTTAGCGGTCACGGCGTGATGCATTCGCCGGCCACCGGACGCATCACCGCGGATCTGATTCTGCACGGCGCCAGCAGCCTGCTCGATGCGCGGGACCTGAACCTGCAACGCTTCGCCGAAGGTCGCATGCTGGAGGAAACCGCGGTCCTATGACAACGCGCGACAATATTCCCGGCACGCCCGAACCCGAATCGTCCGCCGATTTCTACTGCCCGGCCTGCGCCAAAGCCGTGCCCGACCCGCTGGTCTGCGGCGATTGCCACGCCTTGATCTGCCGCCAGTGCGGCACGGTGCTCGAACGCATTGACGAACTGGGCATCGGCTGACGCGCCCCCTACACCGCCAGCCGGATAATCTTCTTCTGGATGGCGTATTGCACAAGCTGGGCCTTGTTGTGAATGTCCAGCTTCCGCATCAGGTTGAACTTGTGCGCCTCGATGGTTTTTACGCTCAGGTTGAGTGTCGTCGCGATCTCTTTTGCCGAGCTGCCCTCCGCCAGGAACTTTAGGATTTCGGTTTCCCGCCGGGTGAGCGTATTGAAGCGCGGCACGCGCGTTTCGGCTCGCATCCGGCTGCGGAAGTCATCCACCAGGTGGGTGAGCATGCGCGGGCTCAGATAGCTCCCGCCCCGGTGTACCTCTCCGATGGCCGACACCAGGTGCTCGGCCGGACTATCCTTCAGCAGGTAGCCGCTGGCCCCCGCCTCCACGCTCTCCGCCAGGTAGTCGTCGTCGTCGTACATGGTCAGGAACAGCACTTTGGTCTCGGGCCGGGCCTTGCGGATCTGGCGGGTAGCCTCGAAGCTGCTCAGCCCCGGCATGTTCACGTCCATCAGAACCACGTCCGGCCGCAGTTCGGCCACCTGGGCGACGGCCTCGGCGGCGTTGGCGGCCTCGCCTACCACCTCCAGGCCCGGTTCGGCCGAGAGCAGTGTCTTAATGCCCTGACGAAACAGGGTGTGATCATCCGTCAGCAACGTTCGAATTGCCATGGGCGCACTCTTCTCCGGAACCGGCGCCCGCGGGCTCTTCCGGGATCGGCAATCGCACCGAGATCCGGGCCCCCTGTCCGGGACCGCTGTGGATCTCCAGCCGGCCGCCCAATAGGGCCACCCGCTCGCGCATGCCTTTCAGACCGAAAGACTTCGGTTGAGCCACCGCGGAGTCTACATCGAATCCGACGCCGTCATCCTCGATGTCCAGCTCCAGTTGTCTATCGGTGGTTTTCAGATAAAGGTTTACCCCGCATGCCCCGGAGTGTTTGGCGATATTCTGGTAGGCCTCCTGCACCACCCGGTACAGCGCGATTTCCGTCGGCCGCGGCAGGCGTGGGCCGTACGGGCTGAGCCGCAAACGCAGCTTGATGGGACACAGCTTGCGGAAGCGCGCGCTCAAATGCCGGATGGCGGCCGGCAGTCCCAGATCCTCCACCGCCGAGGGATTCAGCGCGGCGATAATGCGCCGGATTTCGGCGATGATGCGCTCCGCCACCACGCGCGCTTCGGTCAGCCTGCTCCGCAGCTCCGGCGGCGCCGCCTTTTCGAGCATCTCCAGGTGCAGGCGCAGGAACAGCATGGATTGGCCCGCTTCGTCGTGGACCTCGCGGCTGATCCGCCGCCGTTCTTCCTCCGCGGCCTGCAACAGGTGTCCCGCCAGGGCGCGCACCTGTCCCTCCCGCGCGGCCAGATCCTGCATCAGGCGGGCCCGCTCGGCGGCGCTCAGGCAGCGCTCGGCGAAGGCGTCCAGCAGGTCCAGTTCCCGCGGCAGCCAGCGGTACGCCGTCGAGAAACCAAACTGGATGAGGCCCGCGAAGCGCCCGCCCGAAAAGTACGGAATGGACCAGTAAGCCTGGTAGCCGCCGCGCATGGCCGGATCGAGCACCAGGTCCTGGTGGCAGCCGCCGGCGATGTAGCGCGGCCGCGCCAGCCGCTTCAGCACACTGGCGGCGATCGGCGAATGCTCCGTCAGGGGGATCAGGCGCCCGGCTTGCGCGCGGAAAGCGCGCGTCAGGATCACGATGAACCGGCGCAGCAGGTCGTCCAGGCCGGCGGCCTCCGTTTCGGCGCTCAGCAGACCGTAAAACGCCTGGGTCTCCGCCTCGCGCACCTCGTAGTACGCGTTGTTGACGGTCAGCAGGGACCGGAAATGCAGTTGTTGCAGGGCCGGCTCCAGCGCCTCGCGCTGCCGCGGGTAACGGCGGGACAGCAGCCCCCCGATCTCGCGGCCGTATTCCCCCAGCGCTTCCATCACTTCGCCGGGCGCGACATTCAGCTTCGCCAGGCGCCGGCTGTTATAGGCCACCTGTTCCAGGAAATCGGCTTCCTCCCGGCCGGAGCAGAGCAGCCGCGCCGCCGCGCCCGGAGTCATCAGCAGGAGCGCCTTCAGTTGGCGCGGGTCGCAGCCGGCCGCCGGACGCCCAGCGGGGCCGCCCGCGCTCTTCAGCCGGCGGACCATAGCGGCATCCAGCCGCTTGACGTGCGGTTGAATGAGCCGTGCGAGGCCGGCGGCGCCGGTATCAACGGCCGCCGCTGTGGCGGCGTGGGTCTGTGCCAAGAGTAGAGGTGCCGGTGCCCCGCCGATGTTCTCAAGCGGCGCGCGAATCGGACTCCCAGCTTACTGCACCGCGATCATGGCCGTGGCCGGCGACATCCCCGCCCCAGCTTGCGCCACCACCGGCACATCCCCGGCCGGAACCGAGGTGGGGATGGTGACGTTAATCTGGTACAAACCCGCGTAGGTCAGTCCCGCGTACAGCACCTGTCCCGCCGTGCCGTTGAAACTGACCGTGGGCGGGGTGGCCAGCGTCAGCGGAGTCGTGATCACCATGCCTTCCGGCGCGGCCGGATTGGTCGGCCCAAAGCCCGTGCCGTAGCACACCACGGTCTCGCCGGGCGCCGCGGGAGTCGCCCCGGTCGTGCCCGCCGGTCCCACCAGGGTGCCGTCCAGGTGCGTGGCGACGATGTGCTTCCCGTCGCTTTGCATGAAGAAAGCCGGCGCCGTGGGGGCCACCTGCACGCTCACCTGTTCGCCCGCCAGCCCGGCACTGTAGGTCTGCAATTCCACCGCGCCTTGCGGCGTGCCCACCGGCAACAGCACATTCAGTTGAGTCGGACTTACGTACTCGACGTAAGCCCACATCCCGTTCACGCTGACGCTCACGCGGTCGATGTCCGTCGGCAGGGCGTTGTTGACGATGTCCTCGCTATCCCACACCCGCGTAGTCCCCGACAGGTTCGCACCCGTGATGGTCACCCACGTATTGGGCGCCAGCGCGGATTGAAAGCTGGCCCCGTTCACCACATTCGCCGCGGCCACCACCGGCGCCGCCTGGAGCCTGCCCAGCAGGCCGTGCGGTCCGCCGTCGGGACCCGGAAGTCCGGCCGTGAAATATATGGCGTTGGCGTCGCCGCCGCTGGCCCCGTTGCCCTGCTGCAAAGCCCAGATACCGGGCACTACGATGGGCGTGCCGTATACGTCGTCCAAGGTTGCCACAAACGCTCCCGTGGTGGGGTTAAACACATTGATGGTGCCGTCGCCGAAATTGGCCACCAGCAGATCGTTCGCGAAATCGCCAAAGTTGGCCGGCGCGATCGCCACCCCCCAGGGCGCGTTCAGCATGCCGCCCGCCACCAGGTGCTGTATCAGCGCGCCGGCCGTGCTGTATACGTCCACATACCCGTTGCCCGCGCCGGGTACCGCGAAGTTCTTGCCGGTATTCTGCAGGGCATAGGTCACATACAGGTTGCCCCCCAGACTCTGAACATTGAACGGGGCATAGCCCGCCGGGATTTTGCTGTCCTGGAAGGCGTTCGCCATGGTCACCGGCGCGAAGTTGGAATCGAACACATCAATGGTTCCAGCGCCCAGATTGGCGGCGTATATGTAAGTATTCGAGCCGTTCGTGCCCATCGCCAGCCCGGTATACACGGCCCCCGAACCCGAGTTGTCCACCATTACCAGGGCCGCCCCCTTGTTCACCGTCGCGTTCCAGCCGGAGATCGTGCCGTCCAGGGTATCGAAGAGAAATGCCGCCGGCTGCCCGCTGGCCACCGCAAACCCCGAAGTGCCGTTGTAGACCGTGCCCGTGGGCGTTCCCGCGGCGCCGCCGGCCTTGGAAGGCGGTATGGTGACCACCAGCGGAATCACGCTGCCCGTGCTGGTGTACAGCGTGGAAAGACCGGTGGCCGCGTCCGATATCCAGAACGGGCTCTTGCTGGACAGCGAAATGCCCCATGCGCCTTTCAGGTTTGGATCGGTGTAATCGGCTAAGTCCTGTAAGTCCGAGGTCAGGTTGCGCACGACATACGCGTTCGAAGCGGGCAGCGCCCAAGGCGCCGCCATGGCGAGCATAAGGCCCAGCATACGAGAGTGCATGAGTATCTCCTTGCCGGTATGTTCCGGTGTGGTAAGGATGTCGCGAGACTGCATCCGCATTGCAATTGTAGCCCGCGACTTACTCGCGCGGCCCATGCGGAATGTAAATTTACCGTGCCATGGGGCGTGAACTGTATGTTCAATTACGCCGCTGTCCGCGGCGCAACGGCTCGGCGATATCGCCAGGCCCACTAGCCTCTACGCGGTGTCCCGGTGAACCCCACGTACTGAACTTCTTCCTCGAGTTCGATGCCGGACTGCAGGCGCACGCGCTCCTTGAGTTCCCCGATCAACGCGCGCAGGTCGGCGGCCGTCCCGCTCCCGCCGTTATAGATCAGGTTGGCATGATACGCGGCAACGTGGATATCGCCCCGCGACATGCCCTTGGCGCCGGCCTGTTCCAGGAAGTACGCGGCCGGCACTTTGCCTTCGCGGATCACCGCCTGCGGAACCCGGGCCGCTGTGTCCGGCGGCAGTTCCGCCAGCAGCAGGTTCTTGAAAATGCTGCCGGCGCATTTCATGCTGGCCGGAAACTTTGCATTGCGCTCGCGCAGGATGCCGTCCGCCGTCTGGCGCAGAACTTCGGCATCGGCCGGGGTGAGCCGCAGTTCAACCGAGAAGACGATCCAATCCTTGCGGCGCTTGAAAATGCTCTCGCGATAGCCAAACTGGCATTCGGCATTCTCCAGCCAACGGACGCGCTCGCCGTCAAAAAAGCGGACGCGGTGGACGCGCTCGGCGATGGCATGCCCGTATGCGCCCGCATTGCCGTACACCGCCGCGCCCACCGACCCGGGAATCCCGGCCAGAGTCTCGAGCCCCGCCAGCCCGTGCCCGGCGGCGAAGTCCACCAGGTCCTGCAACTCGGCGCCCGCGTCGCAGCTCACCTGCGTGCCCGACGCCAGCATGTCGCGCGATACGAAGCGCAGCATGATGCCGCGGAAGCCCGCGTCCGCCACCACCAGGTTGGTGCCGCCGCCCATCACCAGGTAATCCCGCCCGCTCGCGCGCGCCGCCGCCAGCGCCTGGATGAACGCCGCCACGCTCCCGGTCTCGGCATAGAAATCGGCCGGTCCGCCGATGGCGAACCGCGTGTGGGCCGCCAGCGGCGCATCGCGCGAAACGGTTAAATTAGGGATTGCGGACAGGCGCGCCAGCGTGGTGTCCATGGCTTTAATTATAGAGGAGACGCCCATGAGTTCCCCTTTTCCCGGCTTTCCCCCCGAGGCGCTGACCTTCTATCGCGGCCTCGCTCGCCATAACACGCGCGAATGGTTCCAGCCGCGCAAGACCGTTTACGAGGGCATGGTGAAAGGCCCCATGATGGAGCTGGTGACGGCCCTCAACGGCGTCATGATGGAGTTCGCGCCGGACTACGTCAGCGACCCCGGCAAGGCCATCTACCGCATCTACCGCGATACCCGCTTCAGCCCGGACAAAACGCCGTATAAGACCCGGATCGCCGCTTCGTTCGCCCGGCGCGGCATGGAGAAACACGGCGCGGCCGGCTACTATTTCGCCGTGTCGCTTCGGGGCGTGGACGTGGGCGGCTGCATCTACCTGCCGCCGCCGGACACTCTGCTGCGGGTGCGCACGCACATCGCCGGACACCACACCGAGTTCCGCCGCCTGGCCGCCGCGCCCGCCGTCCAACGCCTGTTCGGCCCCATGCAGGGCGAGCGCCTGGCGCGCGTGCCCAAAGGCTTCCCGGCCGATCATCCCGCCGCCGACCTGCTGCTCTTCAAGCAATACCTGCTGTTCACCACCCTGGACGCGGCGCTCGTCACCACCCCCCGGCTCTTCGGGGAGCTGGAAAAGCGCTTCCGCGCACTGGCGCCGTTCCTCGAGTTCCTGAACGCGCCGCTGGCGGCCAAACCGCGAGTCCAAGACCAGATCTGGCTGTGAACGGCGCGCCGCGTCGCGCGGGGCTGAGAAAAATTCGAAGTTCGGACCACACCTTAAAGGAATATGCATGTCCGGTTTCGGGGTAGCACTTTAGTCCTAGCCCTGTTAGGGCTGCCCGTCGTCCCGGCCCTGCCCGCCTCCCCGCCGGTCTATCAGCTCAGCACGGTGGCAGGCAGCGATACGGTGGGCGACAGCGGCCCGGCCATCGCGGCCCAGTTGGCGCAGCCCGAAGGACTCGCCGTGGATGCGGCCGGCAACGTGTACATCGCCGACGCGGCCAACCATCGCGTGCGCATGGTGACGGCGGCGGGGGTCATCGCCACGGTCGCGGGCAGCGGCCATCCCGGCTTTGGCGGCGACAATGGTCCCGCTGCCGCCGCCCAGCTCAACCAGCCCTATGACCTGGCCGTGGACGGGGCGGGCAACCTGTACATCGCCGACTACGGCAACCAGCGCGTTCGCCGCATCGGCGCCGACGGAAACATCACCACGGTCGCGGGCAACGGCGCCAAGGGCAGCAACGCCGACGGCGGTCCGGCGGTGGCGGCCCTGCTGCTGGGTCCGCGCAACGTGGCCGTGGATGCGGCCGGAAACCTGTACATCTCCGAGTTCGACGGCCACCGCGTGCGGATGGTGGCCCCCGACGGAACTATCCACACGGTCGCGGGCACCGGCGTGGCCGGGTTGAGCGGCGACGGCGGTCCGGCGGCCGCCGCGCAGGTGGCCTTCCCCGCCGGTCTGGCGGTCGATGGCGCGGGCAACCTTTTCATCGCCGACACTGTGAACGTCAGAATCCGCAAAGTGCAGGCCGGAACCGGCGCCATCGCCACGGTGTGCAGTCAGTTCAGCTTCGGCATGCCCTACGTGCTGCTCTCCGGCATCGCCGCCAGCCCGGCAGGCAACGTTTACATTCCCGATAGCGGCAGCGGCTACGTGTGGCAGTTGACCCCCGCCGGCGCGCTCACCCGCATGGCTGGCGCTCCAGGCAGCGGCGCCTACGCGGGCGATGGCCAGCCGGCCCTCGACACGGCCCTCGCCAAACCCGTGGCCGCGGCCCTGGATGCGGCCGGCAACGTGTACATCTCCGAGGCGCGGCGCGTACGCTCCATCGCCGCCACCACCAGCATCGTCAATACCGTTGCCGGCGACGGCGCCTATGGCTTCGGCGGCGACGGCGGCAGCGCCCTGATGGCCGTCCTGAACACCCCCGCCGGCATCGCCTTCTTCAATGGGTCCCTGTACATCGCCGATCAGAACAACCAGCGCGTCCGCCAGGTCTCCGGGGGAGCCATCGCCACTGTGGCCGGCAATGGCATCCCGTCCTTTTCAGGCGATGGCTTGGCCGCCGTCAACGCCACCCTCGCGGGTCCCTCCGCCGTGGCCGTCGACGCCGCCGGCAACCTGTTGATCGCCGATACCCACAACAACCGCGTGCGGCGCGTGGACCTTTCCGGCATAATCACCACCTTCGCTGGCGACGGCCTGGTTGCCGGTTACGGAGGCGAAGGCCAGCCGGCCACCCTGATACCGGTGGATCTGCCGCAAGGCGTGGCCGCCGGCCGGCAGGGCGACGCTTATCTTTCCGATTCCTACCACAACCGCGTGCTCCGCGTGGACGCCGCCGGCAACATGCATACCGTGGCCGGCACCGGCACGCCGGGCTATTCGGGCGATGGCGACGGTTCGTTGTCCGAGTTATACGGTCCCACCGGGCTGGCGGCCGATACCAACGGCAACCTGTACATCGCCGACACGCAGAATCATCGCGTGCGCATGCTCAATGCCGCCGGCGTGCTGACCACGCTCGCGGGAACCGGCACGGCGGGCTTTAGCGGCGACGGAGGCGCGGCCGCCGCCGCGGAGTTGAACGATCCTTCCGCCGTGGCGGTGGATGCCAACGGCAGCGTCTACATCGCCGATAGCGGCAACAATCGCGTGCGCGTGGTCACGCCGGACGGCAATATCGCCACCATCGCCGGCGCCGGCGAGGCGGCCTACAACGGCGAAAACGGCCCGGCGCTCGCCATGGCGCTCTTCAATCCTTCCGGAGTGGCCGTGGACGGGCAGGGCAACATCTACGTCGCCGATACCGGAAACAACCGCGTGCGCATGCTCTCGGCTACGCAGACGGTGACGCCGCCGCCGCCGCTCACCGCCGTGACGCTCGCCGGCGCGGCCAGCCTGCAGCCGGGACCCCTGGCGCCGGGCGAGATCTTTTCCATCTTCGGCCAGGGTATCGGGCCCGCCACCGCCGCCGTGGGCGCGTTCGACTCCTCCGGCACGCTCGCGACAGCGCTGGGCGGCGTCCAGGTGCTCTGCAACGGCGTGCCCGCGCCGTTGTTCTACGCCCAGTCGCTGCAAATCAACGCCCAGGCGCCTTATGAGATGGCCGGGCAGACTTCCGCGCAGGTGCAGGTCATTTACCAGGGCGCCTTGGTAGCGGTCACCCAGGCCGCCCTCACCGACGCCAATCCCGCCCTGTTTACGCTGCAAAACGGCGTGGGCAACGCGGTGGTGGTGAATCAGGATGGCTCCATCAACTCGGACCAGAGCCCCGCGCCGCGCGGTTCCGTGGTAGTGCTGTACGCCACGGGCGAAGGACAAACCACGCCTCCGGGTGTGACCGGCCGCGGCGCCCAGGCACCCTATCCCGCCCCGGCGCAGTCCGTGTCGTTAACCATGGACGGCATCCCCGCCAACATCCTGTTCGTGGGCGAAGCGCCGGGCTTTGTCGGGCTCCTGCAGATCAACGCCCAGGTGCCCAACGGCTATGTGCCGCCGGGCGATCTGCCGGTGGTGCTGACCGTGGGCGGCCATCAGAGTCCGGCGGGCGTCACTATCGCCGTGCGCTGACCGCCCCGGCGGGGGCGAGCCTATAATTCAAGTTCCGGCCATGGCGCGCCCGCTGCCCAAGCACGTCCGTTCGCAGTTGCTGGATCCGGTCGCCGCCTATGACCGGATCGCACCCGTGTATGCGAGTCTGGCGCAACAGCGTAGCGCCTATCTCGACGCCATCGACCGCCTGGTGGTGGCCGAAAGCCCGCCCGGCAGCCAATCGTTGCTGGATGCGGGCGCCGGCGATGGCCGCCGCGCCACGCGCATCGCCGCGGCCGCGGGCCTGCGCCAGATCGTCCTCGTGGAACCCAGCGGCGCTATGCGGAGCCACTGTCCCGCGCAGGCAACCGTCTGGGCCATGCGGGCGGAAGATCTTCCTCCGCGGCAAGCCCGCTACGACGTCGTCACCTGTCTCTGGAACGTCCTTGGACACATTCTGCCCGCCGCCGCGCGCATCGGCGCCCTGCGCCGCTTCGCCCGCCTTACTTCGGCGCGCGGCAGAGTCTTCGTCGACTTGAACCATCGCTACAACGCGCGTCATTACGGCGCGCTGGCCACCGCCGCGCGTTTCCTGCGGGACCGCTTTTCGCCGGACGGCGCCCACGGCGATGTCCCGGTCACCTGGACCGTCGAGGGCCGGCCCGTTTCGACTACCGGACACGTCTTCACCCACCGGGAGTTCGCGGCCCTGGCCCGGGACTCCGGCCTCCGCATCGAGAAGCGCTTCGTCGTGGACTATGCTTCCGGCGAGCTCCGGCGGTGGAGTTTCCAGGGCCATCTGCTTTACGTCTTGCGCCCGCATTGAACCGTTTCCATCGCCTCCCGCAGGGTCAGGCACACCTCGGCGATTTCGCCGTCCGTGAGCCGGTTGAAGAACGGCAGCGCCAGGGTCCTCCCAGCTACCCGTTCGGTAACCGGGAGATGCCGGCCGTTCCCGGCGTAAGCCGCGTACAACGGCTGGCGGTGTATGGGCGCGAAATACCTCGCGCATCCAATGCCGCGCGAAGCCAGGAAAGCCAGCATCGCGTCGCGGTCCTCCTGCGTGAACCGCTCCGCCAGCCGGACCACGAAAACAAACCAACACACGCGCCCTCCGGCGGTTTCGAAAACCGGGAGGACCAGTTCGGGAACGCCCCGCAGATGTTCCCGGTAGCAGGCCGCGCGACCTTCGCGCCGCGTCAGAATGGCGCCGATCCGCTTCCATTGCGAGAGGCCCAGAGCGCAATTGATCTCGGAAAGCCGGTAGTTGTAGCCGAGCAGGCTATGGTCCAGCCAGCTGTCGGCCGGCCTTCTGCCCTGGTTGCGCAGCGCGCGAACCGTCTCCGCCAGGCCGCGGTTGCGGGTCACCAGCATCCCGCCTTCACCGGTGGTGATGGGCTTGTTGGGATAGAATCCGAAGACTCCGAAATCGCCCAGTCCGCCGGCCTTTCTTCCGCGGTACTCCGCGCCCAGCGCCTCGCAGGCGTCCTCCATCACTTTGATCCCGTGCCGCGCGGCTATGGCGAGGATGGGGTCCAGATCCGCGGGATATCCGAAGGTGTGCACCACCAGAATGGCGCGCGTCCGCGAGGTGATGGCGCGCGCCACGCCCTCCGGCGTCAGGTTCAGTGTGTGTGGGTCGATATCCGCGAATACCGGCCTGGCGCGCTGGTAAAGAACCGCATGGGCGGCGGCGATGAAAGTGAAGGACGGGAGAATCACTTCGTCCCCTTCACCAATGCCGAGGGCGGCCAGCCCCAGGTGCAGTCCCGCCGTGCCCGAAGACAGGGCCACCCCGTAAGGCACTCCCACGTAGCCGGCCGCGGCTTCCTCGAACTCCTCCAGCTTCGGACCCAGACTGAGCCGCGGCGTGCGCAGCACCGCCACCACAGCCGCGATATCCTCCTCGGTGATGTCGGGAGCCGAAAGCGGAATCCTCACCGCGGCTCTCCCACGGTGGTCTCCACGGCGGGGGCCCGCTTGATGAGCAGTTCCTCGCCCAGCGGCACGGACGTCAGCACGGAAACAATCCGTTCCGCCGCGTGCCCGTCGCCATAGGGGTTTTGCATGCCCCGCAGCGAGCTCCGAAACTCCTCCCCCAACGCCACGCCCACGCGATCCAGGATGGCGGCGGCGCTGGCTTCGGCATGGAGCACGTTGCGGGCGCGCTCCCGGCCACGCTGCCGGATCCCCACATCCACCGCCGGCAAAGCGAAAGACGCCGCCTCCATGATCCCGCTGCTGGAGTTCCCCACCATCAGATCCACCTGGCGCAACAGGCTCCAGTAGACCACCGGGTCCAGGTTGACGAACACCCGGCCGTCGCCGGCGCGGCGGAGGAAGGCGTGCGTGCGTTCGATCAGCGCCCGGCTGCCGGCGTCGGCGTTCGGATAGCAGAACAGAAGCTGTGCCGGAACGGATTCCAGCGCGGCAAACAGGGCGTCGGCTTCCCGCGCCGGATCGCGGGCCATGGTCGCCGGGTGAAACGCGATCACGGCGGCCGGCCGCGTGAAACGCAGGCCCAGGCGCTCTTCCACCTGTTCGCGGGTCAGCAGTGGGTTGCGCCGCAGGTGGTCGAGCGACGGCGCGCCCGCGCGGTGGACGCGCCATTCCTCCTCGCCCATGGCGATCACCCGCGCCCGCGCCAGTTCCGTCGATGTGAAGTGAACGTGGCTCAGCTTGGTGAGCGCGTTGCGGACGGCATCGTCGATGGCGCCTTCGCTGATCTCCCCGCCTTCGACGTGCGCCAGCGGAATGCGCAGCGCGGTGGCCACGGCCGCCGGCGCCAGCATCTCGTAACGGTCCGCGATCAGCAGCATCAGGCCGGGGCGCATCCGGCCAAGACAGTCGGCCAGGCCCAGCGTGGCCACGCCGATGGTTTTGGCCATGCCGACGTCGCTGTCGGAACTGAGCAGGCATTCGATGCGCGCCGCGATGTCCAACCCGTCCTTCTCGATCTCGCCCGCCGTGCGACCGAATTCGGGGGAAAGATGCGCGCCCAGCACGATGAGCTGCAGATCCACCGCCGGATGTGCGGCGAGATCCCGTAGCGGCCAGTACAGGTGGCTGTAATCGGCGCGCGAGGAAGTGACCACGGCGATCTTGCGCTTCATCGCCCGGCGCTCCTGCGGGCGCGCATCGCGGCCAGGATGGCCGAGCTCGGCTGGTACTCCGGAACCATCCCGGATATGGTTCCCACCAGTCCCGCGACATCCTGGCCGGCTATGTCGCGGGCGAGTTGCTCCATGCCGCCGTGCAGTTCGCCCGGCGCGAAACCCGGCGTCCGGATCACGCGCAACGGCCCGGCGGCCACCCCTTCGCGGATTTCCGAGCCGAACAGCAGGTCTTCGGCGATCTTCTCTCCCGCACGCAGACCCGTGAACCGGATCCCGATTTCGCTTCCGCGGCCATTCGCGGCTCTCCCGATCAGGTAGCGCGCCAGGTCGGCAATGCGTTCCGGCTCCCCAAGGTCCGGCAGCAGGATCCTCCCCGCGCACTCCGCCGCGCCGGCCGCCAGGATCGCCTTCACCGCATCGCGCAGCGTCATGAAATACCGGGTTGCTTCCGGATGCGTGACGGTAACCGGTCCGCGCCTGCCGATCTGCTCGGCGAAGATGGGGATCACGCTCCCGCCCGATCCGATGACGTTGCCCAGCCGGACAGCGTTCATCCTGCATTCCGGGCCGCCCAGCGTGGCCATGATCAGTTCCGCCACCCGTTTGGATGCGCCCATGATGCTGTGCGGGTTCACCGCCTTGTCGGTCGAGACCAGCACCAGCGCCCCTACGCCGTGTGCCAGCGCCGCGCGCGCCAGCGTGTAGGCGCCCAGCGCGTTGTTGCGCACCGCGGCCAGCGGGTTCAGTTCCAGCAGGGGAACGTGCTTGTGCGCCGCCGCGTGATACACCACGGCCGGGCCGAAGCGGCCCAGCAGGCTGTCCAGCAAGCCGCCGTCCGTCACGCTTCCCAATATGGGTTCATGAGCAACCTGGGCATGCGCCGCCGCCAGGCGCCGCTGAATGTAAAACAGGTTTTGTTCGCAGGAATCCAGCAGGACCAGGCGGGTGGGACGCGCCGCGGCAATCGCGTGGACCACGGCCGATCCAATATAGCCGCCCGCGCCTGTTACCAGAACCGTCCGGCCCGCGGCGGCGGCGGCAAACGGAGATTCCGCCTCGTCTTCGCCGGCTGCCGAAAGGAATCGATGGTATCGGAGCGTTCCTGGATTGAACATGGTTGACGGCCGTCCACATCGACAAGTATGGCGCAAGTGCCGCGTCCGCATGAAGTCGCTGCGCGGTGTCGCGCGGTACGCTGTTAGATTACGTGGGCCAACCGGACACAGGGCAACGCTTCGCCGTAATCATTCCCGCCTACCGCCCCGATGAGCGGCTGCTGGACCTGCTCGCCGAGCTCTCCGCGGATTCCCTGCCCGCCATCGTCCTGGTGGACGACGGCAGCGGACCGGAGTACGCCGGCATCTTCCGCCGCGCGGCCGAGTTTCCCAAGGTGCGGCTGGTGCGCCATGCCGTCAACCTCGGCAAAGGCGCGGCTCTGAAATCCGGCTTCAACGAAGCGCTATGCGCCTTTCCCGATCTGCTGGGAGTGATTACCGCGGACGCCGACGGGCAGCACCATCCGGGCGACATCGCGCGCGTGGCCGGCACGCTCGCCGCGCAGCCGGATCGCCTGGTCCTCGGAATCCGCGCCTTCTCCGGCGATGTGCCCCTGCGCAGCCGCGTCGGCAATGGCATCACGCGCGCCGTCATGCGCGCCCTCGTGGGCCAGAACATCCCGGATACCCAGACCGGCCTGCGCGGCATCCCCGCCGCCCTGTTGCCGCACCTGCTGCGCCTGGAAGCCAACGGCTACGACTTTGAGCTGGATATGCTCATCGCCGTGCGCCAGCGGGCCATGCCCATCGCCCAGGCGCCCATCCGCACCATTTACGAGCCGGGCAACCGCACTTCCCATTTCAATCCGCTCACCGACTCGATGAAGATCTACTTCGTCCTGCTGCGGTTCAGCTCCGTCTCCCTCATGACCGCCGCGCTCGACACGCTGGTCTTCTTTCTGGCCTACCGGCGCCTGGGGAACGTCGCCTGGTCCCAGGTTCTGGGCCGCCTCGCGGCGGTGGCGTTCAACTATTCCATGCTGCGCCGCGCGGTCTTCTTTTCCAAGCTGCGGCACTTATCCGTTCTGCCCAAATATCTCCTGCTGGTGTGTTTGAGCGGCATCGCTTCCTATGCCGGAATCGAGCTGCTGAACACCCGCCTGCACATCCAGCCGCTGCCCGCCAAGCTCCTTGTCGAGACGCTGCTGTTCTTCGCCAATTTCGCCATTCAGCGCGATTTCATTTTCGGCAAGATCCCGCCCGCGGAAGGCGGACGCCGCGCGCCCGGCTGGATCGTCAGCCTGCCGGCGTGGGTCCCCAGCGCGGTTCTGGCGGCCGCCACGCTGGCCCTGCTGGGCGTGGTCCTGTATGGCTTCCGCGCCGCGCACTGGCTGCCGGACCGCGGCTGGACGCCCGCCGGCCAGCAGCGCTTCCTGCATTACACCTGGGTCTTCGGCGCGGCCGCGGCGGCCCTGGTGCTGACCGCGCCCGCGGCCCTCCCCCCCGTCTTTGCCGTGCTGCTGCTGGCGGCTACGGGCGCCGCCCTCGGACCGGCGGCCCTGCTATCCGCCGCGGGCTTTCTGGTCGCATCCTGCGCCCTGGGTTCGAAGCTCGTCGGCCGGCGCGACGACACCTCCGCCGAAACCCAGCTTTGCGCCACGCTCGTGGGCATCGCCGTTTACATCTTTCTGATGACCTTCCTGGCCCGCCTGCCCGTCAATTACCCCGCCGTCTACATCGTCCTGATGGCCATCCCGGTGGCCGCCGATCTCCGCGGCGTAGGACGCCGGCTGGCGTCCTGGACCCGCCCGCTGATTCCCTCGCGCGCGCGGCGCGGCCGCTGGAGCCGGCCACAGGCGGCTTCCCTGGCCCTTCTGCTCTTCGTGCTCGGCATGCACTGGCTGATCGTACCCCAGCCCGAATCGAGCACCGACGGCCTGGCCACCCACCTGGCCATCCCGCATAACATCGCCCTGCACCATGTCATGACTTACCAGCCCGCCCGCGTGCTGTGGTCGGTGATGCCCATGGGCGCGGACTGGTGTTACACCATGGTCTATCTGCCGGGCGGCGAGTACGCGGCGCGCCTTCTCAACTTCGCCATGCTGCTGGTGGTGGAGGCGCTGCTCTATCGCGCCGCGCGCCGCTTTGTCACTCCCGCCGTCGCCTTCCTCATCCTGGCCCTGTTCGCCAGCACCTCGCTGGTGCAGCTTGTGACCGGTTCGTTGTTTGTCGAAAACTTCCTGGCCGCCACCGTCATCGGCATGCTGGTGGCCGTCTGGCGCTTCGGAGACACGGGAGAACGGCGCTTCCTGTATGCCGCCGCCGTGCTGGGCGGCACCGCCCTGGCCATCAAGCTCGGAGGCCTGGCTTACCTGGCCGTGGCCCTGCCCGCCGCCATCGTCGAGTTGCGCCGCCAATGGCGCCGCCTGGGCGCACGGCCTGCGCTGGCAGCCGGCATCGCCCTCCTCCTGTTATTGGCCGCGGCTCTGCCGGCCTACGCCATCGCCTGGCGCATGACCGGAAACCCGGTGTTCCCGTTTCTTAACCGCACGTTTCCCTCGTCCCTCCTCGACCGCAACGCGGTCATTGACGATCCCCGCTTCACCCAGCCACTCACTCCGCACACGCCGTTCGATCTCACTTTCTACACCGGCCGCTACTATGAAGGGCGGCCCGGGTCGCTAGGCTTTCAACTTCTGCTGCTGGCGCCGCTGGGTATCCTCGGACTGCTGTTCGTAAGGCGGCGGCCGGCCGTCTGCGCGGCCGTGGTATCCATCGCCGGCGCGGTCATCATCCTCAGGTTCCTGCCCAACGCGCGCTATCTCTATCCCTCCCTGCCCCTGCTGCTGGTGCCCTTCGCGGCTCTGCTGGGCTGGCTCGCGCCCGGCGCGTTCCGACGCCTGCTGATCGCGCTGGCGGTACTCTGCGTGATGCTCAACGCCTGGTACCTGCCGTCGTCGAATTACTATCACGGCGATTTCTACTTACGCTCGCCCCTCTCGGCGGGCCTGCGTCAGGACTACATCCACCGGGTCGCGCCCATTCGCGAGATCGGCGACTACATGAACCGGGTGCACCCGGGCGCGCCCGTGCTTCTGGCGGACAACAGCGACGTGGCCGCCTTCGACGCCGAGGTCTACGAGAACGGCTGGCATCAGTACGGCGTGTGGACCCGCCTGGGCTCGGCGCAAACCCCGCAGGAGGTCGCCGCCATCCTGCGGGGATGGAACGTCCAATACGTCGCCGCCCCCAAGCCGCGCGTGGGGGTCGTCTTCCACTCGCAAGCTTTGCGCGATCTCCTCTCGCAGTGCGCCACGCCGGAGTTTCAGACCACCTGGCTGTACCTGGCGCGCCTCGAAAAAGGATGCGACGCCACCCTGGTCGAACGCCAGCCGCTGCTGCTCTCGCCGGGGCTCTACGACGATCAGGATCCCGCCATCGCCTACCGGGGCGGGTGGGTGAGCGATGCGGGTTGGCCCAAGGCTTTTTCCCAGACCATCAGTTTCTGCAACGTGCCCGGCGCGGATGTGCGCGTCGCCTTCCAGGGCGACACCCTCGTCTATGTTTATACCCGGGCCGCCAATCGCGGCCAGGCCGGCGTGGTCATTGACGGCGTGCGCCGCGCCACCCTGGATCTGTATTCGCCAATCACCGCCTGGCAGACCTCCACGGTCTTCTCCGATCTGGGCAGCCGCCGGCATCTCGCCGTCATCACCGTTCTGCCCGGCAAGAACCCGCAATCCTCGGACCGCTTCGTGGATGTGGACGCTTTCGAAGTCAAACAGTCGCACGCGGGCGCGGTTCACTCCGGCAAAGTGTTGGCCTTCAGCGGATGGCTGGCCCTGTGCGCCGCGGTGGTGTTCGTCGCGCGCGGCGGCCCCGCCGCGGCCCTCCACATGAGCGCCGCCGGGTTTCGCAGAATCGCCGCGTATGGCGCGGGCTTGGGCCTGTTCGCCTGGTTCGTGTTCCTGGTGCGCGGCGGGCTGGCCTCCTGGTTCGACGCCGACGACCTGATGAACCTGTATTACTACTGGACACGGCCCTGGTCAGGTTTGCTCAAGGCCAATCTGTTCTTTTGGTCGAGTTACTACCGCCCGGCAGGCGGCGTGTTCTATAAATCCATTCACGCGCTGTGGGGATTCCACCCCCTGCCGTTCCGCATCGCCTCCCTGGCCCTGCTTTGCGCCGGCTTCGTGTTGCTGGCCGTGGTCGTGCACCAGCTTACCGGCTCGCGCTGGGCCGCTCTGCTGGCCCTCCTGCTGGCCGGCATCAACCCCACCTTCTCCTCCGCCTACTTCGACACCGGAACCGTCTACGACCTTCTCGCCTACGTCTTCTTCTGGGGCGCGTTCGCATGGTACGTGCGCCTGCGCCAGGCGGGGCGCACGCCGGGCGCGGGCGGCATGGCGCTCTTGTTATGCCTGTTCGCCGCGGCGCTGGATTCCAAGGAGATTTCGGTCACCCTGCCCGTGGCCGTGGCCTTGTACGAAATCGTGTGGCATCCGCCCGCCGCCTGGAACTTTGCCGCCCTATGGCCCTGGATCCGCCGCGAGGGCCGTTTCGCCGCCATCGGCGCGGTGTGCGACGCCGCTTACATCGTCGGCAAACGGTACGGCCCGGACTCACTGTTTACCATGCAGACTTACCGGCCGCGTTACTCCCTGCGCAATTACTTCGACTCTCTCTGGCACTACACTTACGGATTCTTCGATGCGCCGGTGCGCCCTGTGCCGTCCTGGGAGGTGGCCGGACTGCTCGCCGCCATGGCCGCCATCGCCGTCCTCAGCCGCCGCCGCTGTCTCATCTGGGGCGTTGGATTCGTGATCGTGGGAGTCTTGCCGCTGGCGTTCATCCCCGCCCGCGATGGATTTGCCTATCTGGCGCCGTCGGTGGGCTGGGCCGTCTACGCCGCGGGCCTGGCCGACTGGCTTCTGCAACTGCTGGCGCGCAAACGGCCCTGGTGGCAGGCCGCGCTGCAAACGCTGGCCCTGATTCTGCTCTTCGTCGAACTGGCGCCCTGGCAGCGCGAGTCGCTCGAAAAGCAATGCAAATGGGCTCACGAAAGGCAGGAGCGTTTCCTGCGCGACCGGGACCAGATCCACGCCTTGATCCCCGCCCCTCGCAAGGGCGCCCGCCTCCTGCTGTTATCCGACGCCGGCGGGTTCGACGATTACGACGTCTATTTCCTGATCCGGCTCTTCTATGGCGATCCCTCGCTTGAAGCGGATCGCATGACCGTCCTGCAATCCCGCCATCTGCCGGTGATCCCAAGCAGGTATGACTACATGCTGGATTGGACGGACGGCCGTTTCGTGCTCGTGAAATGAAGCCCCGCGCTAATTCACCGCCATGAAGATCGTATTCAGCCCCGCCGTGCCGCCCACGCCGATGGTTACGGGGACCGCGCTCCCGGTAGCGGCGCCCGCCGGCACCTGCGCGTTGATCTGCATCACGCCGGCCACGAATCCGGGCGCCGCGCCCTGATAGCTGACGGCCGCCGGCACGCCGCCAATAGTCACCGACACCGGCGCCGCGGACACCGGCAGGCTATCCGCCCGGATCACCGTGCCATCCGCCACTGCCGGACTCAGCGGCCCCGTGCCGGTGGCGTAAATGGCGACGGCCGACCCGCGCGCCGCCGGGTGCGCCGCTGAATTCAGCGAGAAATTGCCGTTCGCAATCGCAAAGATTCCGGGCGCGGCCGCGCCCACCGGGACGCTGGCGGCATACCGTGCGCCAGCCGAAGTGGAGACCTGCACCACCGCCGACGATTTCCCCGCCAGCGCAAACGGCGCCACGGCGTTGATCTGGTTGGGCGAGACGTACAACAGCGGCGCGGGCTCCCCGTTGAACGTCACCTGGTATCCCGCCAGCGAAGTGCTCACTTGCCCCTGCGCATCGAGCTTGAGTCCCGCCGCCGCCGCCGGCCCGATGCCCACGCCGAAGACGGTAATCAGTTCTCCCGGCGCCACCACGGAACTGCTGAAGCTGGCCGCATTGACCACCGCCTGAATGCCCGCAACCGGCAGCAGACCGTAGACCGCCACCTGCCCCGAATCGGTCGGCACGTACACTTTGCCGTTGGCCACCGTGGGGTTGGCGAACTTGGTGAAGTTGCCCAGCGTGTCGCGGCTCCCCTGCATGTCGCTGTTCCACAATTCGTGGCTCACGTCCATGGCGTCAAAAGCGTGCAGCGTGCCGGCCGCGGGCAGATTCGGCAGGCTGGCCGTGGTCGCCCAGAGGATGCCGCTCCCCGGCACGAAGCCGTTGGACGTCACCGTCAGTCCGCTGAAGGGCAGCGCGCTCGGCGCCTTGCTGTTGGCCGCCAGCGCCGTGGGGTTGAATACCCCGTTCTGCATCTGGAACTCGCGCAGCGCATCCTGGAATCCCCACACATAGAAAAGCGGCCCGTCCGGCCGGTTCCACAGCGCCGCGTTGAAAATGGCGAACTGGCCGCTGGGCACCGCCTGGAAGGCCTGCAACACCTCCGTATCCCCCTCCAGTTCGTGCCCCATGTTGTTGCGATCCACCAGCGCCACCAGGCCCGCCTTGCCCCCGCCGATCAGCAGGTTCGTGCCCGGCGCCAGGATCGGACCGTTGGAGCCGAAATCCACGTCGTCGTCGTTCCACCCTACGTACTCGGCGGGCGTGAACCAGTCCGCCACCTCCAGCGCAGGCGTCAGCCGCAGCACCGACTCGCCCCACGACGCCACGCCGTCGTAATTGCCGTTCCCCGTCGAGCAGTAGACGTTGCCGTTCTCGTCCGCCGCCAGCCCGCGCCCGCCCTGCCAGATCGCCGAGCCTGCCGTGGAGGCCGTGGTACTGAACACGGCGGTCTGCTGCTGAAGATTGGCGGCGCTGTAGGCCACGATCCAGCCGTGCCATGGCGGGTAATCGCCGTGCGACCCGAAACCCATGTACACCGCGCCGTTGGCCAGCAGCAGGCCGGTTCTCTGCAGGTGGCTTCCGGCAACAAGCGGCAGCTCACCGTTGACCCCGTCCCCCTGGCCGGCCCACCCGGTGCCCGGCACCGCCGCCTGGACGAGCACCGGGCCGTTCAGTTTCTCGCTGCCCGTGGCCAGGTCCAGCGCGTGCAGGTAGAACGCGTCGCCGCCGTCCGTCACCGTTTCGTTGGCCACGTAAATGGTGTTGCCGGCCCGGTCGATCACGGGCGTGCCCAGAATGCCGATCTCGTGCAAGATATCCGTGTAGGGCGCCGCTCCCGCAATGTTGAAGGACGCCGGATCGACCGAAGGCCCCAGGCTCACCTGCCACAGGGGCGCGGTCCCCGCCGTGGCATCCGCGTCAAAGGCGTACACGCTGTTGTGCATGGTAGCCACGTACAGCACGTTCAGCGTGCCCTTGGAGGGCATGCTCAGCGCGTGTACGTAGAGCGGTTGGGCGTACACCTGGCCGTCCACCGGATACGCGTAGAGCTTTCCGAACTGGCCGGGATTCACGTTGACGGTGTTCAGAATCCCTTCGTTCAGGTCCTCGCTGGTGCGCTCGTTGTCATAGTTTGCGGTCGGCACGTCCACCTGCGCGCGCACCACGCCCGCGCACGCTCCGGCCAGCGCCACCGCCAGGGCGAGAGTAGGTTTGTTCATGAAGATGTAAACCGGACACTATACAACGGGGAGCGGCGGTCTTGTCAAGCGCGGTACCCTACATTCTCAGTGGCGGAAATCATGAAGCGCGCCGCCGTGTGCTGCCTCGTGCTGGCCACCGCCTGCGCGCCCTCGCACCGCATCACGGTCGGCTCCAAGAACTTCACCGAGCAGATCCTGCTGGGCGAAATCGTGGCCCAGCAGATCGAGCGGCGCCTGGGCGAGAAGGTCGGCCGCAAGCTGGACCTGGGCGGCACCCTGCTGGCCCAACAGGCCCTGCGCACCGGCGAAATCGACCTGTATCCCGAATACACGGGCACCGCCCTGGCCGCCGTGCTGAAGCTGCCGCCTTCCCCGGGTGCCGCGGTCTTCGATCGCGTGCGCGCCGAATACCGCAAGCGCTGGAATCTGGAATGGCTTGACCCTTTAGGGTTCGACAACACCTTTGCCATGGTCGTGCGCGGACCGGAAGCCCGCGCCGCGGGCATTCGCACCCTCAGCGACGCCGCCGCGCGCAAGGCGGGCTGGCGCCTGGCCGTGGGGTATGAGTTCCTGCAACGCCCGGACGGCCTCTCCGGCTTGCTCCAGGCCTATCGGCTGCCCCTGGCCGGCTTGCCCAAAAGCATGGATCTCGGCCTGCTGTACCGGGCCCTGGAACAGGACCAGGTGGACATGGCCGCCGCCAGCGCCACCGACGGCATGCTCTCCGTGCTGGACGTCCAGGTGCTGCGCGACGACCGCCATTTCTTCCCGCCGTATCAGGCCGCCCTGATCGTGCGCCAAGCCGGCCTGGCGGAACATCCGGGCCTGCGCGCGGCCCTGCAACAGCTCTCCGGCAAGCTCTCCGATGCCGCCATGCGCGGCTTGAATTACCAGGTGGACGGCCGCCACCGCCCGCCCGCCGAAGTGGCCCGCCAGTGGCTCGATGCGCTGCGCTGACCCACGCGCCTCCCCGCCCCGGCCCGTCCGGCAGTAAACTCAAAACGAGGAGGCGGATGCATGTTGCATCGATCGCATCAAATCGTCCTGGCGGGTCTTCTGGCCCTGTCCGCCGGGTTGGCTCAAAGGAAGGATCATAACGACGCGTTTGTCGGCGGGGAGCCCAGCGAAAGCCGTATCTCGCGCGACGTGCGCCACCAGTTGTTGATGCTGCCCTATTACGGCGTCTTCGACGACCTGGCGTTCCGGCTGGATGGCTCCACGGTCACCTTACTCGGGGTGGTGGTGTGGCCCGCCCTGAAATCCGATGCCGGCAATGCCGTGAAACGCATCGAAGGCGTCACCAAGGTGAACAACGAGATCAGGGTGCTGCCGCCTTCGCCCATGGACGAACAACTCCGGCGGGCCCTATATCGCGCCATCTACGGCGATCCCGAGTTGTCCACGCGCTATGGCTACCGCGCCCTGCCTTCCATCCACATCATCGTCGAGGGCGGGCGGGTCGCGCTGGAAGGCGTGGTCGCCACCCAGATGGACAAGAGCCTGGTGAACCTGCGCGCCAACTCCGTGCCCAACGTGTTCTCCGTCACCAATAACCTCGTCGTGGAAGGCCATTAAGCCGGCGCGCGGGAACCCGCCCCGCGGCCGCGATTCCATTTTGCCTCCGCCGGGCGCATAATTGAGAAAAGTGCCTTGGAGGTGTTATGGGACGAGCAAGGTTGGCCGGCGCGATGGCGGTCCTGGCTTTGGCGGCCGCGGGCCAGACCTGGAGGAGCGACAACCGGAGTACGGAGCACGTGTTCTTCTTCTCCGGCAGCGTCATGCTGGACGATGGCACGCCACCCGCCGATCCGGCGCGCATCGAGCGCGTGTGCGACGGCCGCGCCCGATTCGAGGCCTGGACCGACGCCAAGGGCCACTTCAGCTTCAAGGTGGTGCCTGCCGGCGACGAGGAATCCTCCGGGGACGCCACCGGGCCGGGCGCCCCGCCGCCCGATCTGAACAAGGCCATGAATGGCAGCGCCAGCCAGTATTCCATGCCCATCACCAGCGAACTGCGCGGCTGTGAGTTGCGCGCCGTCCTGACCGGCTACCGCTCGGAGACCGTCAGCATGTCCATCAAGAGCATGATGGACGACGCCCGCCTGGGGACCATCATCCTGCACCCGCTCTCTCGCGCCGGCTCTCTCACCGTCAGCGCCACCTCCCTGCAGGCTCCGGCAAATGCCAGAAAGGCTTACGACAAAGGACTGGAGGCCATGCGCGCGCGCAAGTGGGATCCCGCCGCCGCGGAGTTCGCCAAGGCCGTGAAAATCTATCCGCGCTTCGCCGTGGCGTGGTATCAGCTCGGCCTCGCCCGCCGGAATCGCAATGACTCCGCCGGCGCCGTGGAAGCCTGGAAGCAGGCGCAGGCCAGCGATCCGAAATACGTCAAGCCGTATGAAAGCCTGACCGCGCTTGCCGACGGCCAGGGCGATTGGGCGTCGTCGGAAATGTACTCGCGCCTGTGGATCGCGCTCGATCCCGAGGATTTCCCGGGCGCGTACCTGTTCAACGCCGTGGCCAACGCGCGCCTGAACAAGCCCGAGGAGGCCGAGCGCGCCGCGCGCGAAGGATTGAAGCTGGATAAGGACCAGCGCATCCCGCGCATGCGCTACGTGCTGGGCCTGATTCTCATGGATAAGAAGCAATACGGCGAGTCCGCCCAGTTCTTCCGCAAGTATCTCGAGCTGGCCCCCAACGCGCGCGACGCGGCCATCGTCCGGCAGCAACTGCCGCGGCTCGAGGAACTGGCGGCCGCGGCGCCGGCGCGGTAAGCGCCGGCGGTCACTCCACCGCCAGCCTGAAATCGACCGTCACCAGCAGCGCGTCCGCCATCACCCGGATCTGAGGCACGTCGAAGTGCAGCAGTTCCTGGCGGTAGACGGCCCCCGGCGCGGTCTGCTCCAACAGGCGCCTGGCTTGGTCCGCCACGTGGTATTCGAACTGCCTGCGCAGGCTGTCGCTCAGCGCCGCGCACACCCGCCGCACGTAGTAGGAGTCGCGCCGCGCGCCACCGGGAGCGCGCGGCTCCACACGCACATTCTTCAATGCGATGGCTTGATTGTGGTAGTACGGGACCGCCGTGATGTACACCTCGAAGGAATCCCCCAGACCCAGGCAGCGCCCGAAAACGTCCAGCGCCGAACGCCCCGTGAAGCGCGCCTTCAGCACCAGCGTGCCGCTCTCTCCGCGCAGTTCCGGATTCTCCAGATAGGCGAAACTGCATTTCGCCGCCGGCCCGCCCTTCACGTAGCGGCGGCCCTCCTGGGTGAAAACTTCGCGCGCCAGGATCTTGCGTATAGCGCTGAAGTGGATCTCCAGTTCGGCGCCGCTGACCCCGCCCGCGGCCAGCAGCAACAGAAGCATTGCGCGCATAGGCACGGGCGCGATTATAACCGGCTTGCCGTCCGCGGCGGTACAGTATTCGGTATGCGAACACTTGCCCGCATGGCGCCCATGCTCCTGCTTTTCCTGCCGCACGGCGCGGCAGGCGGCGGTCCCTACCAGTATCCTTTCCAAAACCCCGATCTGACCGTCGAGCAGCGCGTGGACAACATCGTCTCGCTGATGACCCTGGACGAGAAGGTCGCCTGTCTGGGCACCAACCCCAGCGTGCCTCGCCTGGGCATCAAAGGCACGGGCCACGTGGAAGGCCTGCACGGTCTGGCCCTCGGCGGCCCCGGCGGCTGGGGCCGGCCCACCCCCATTCCCACCACCCAGTTCTCGCAAGCCATCGGCATGGGAGAGACCTGGGATCCCGATCTGATCCACAAGGCCGGCGGTGTCGAGGGCCAGGAGACCCGCTACATCTATCAGTCCAGCCACCGCGGAGGCCTGGTGGTGCGCGCGCCCAATGCCGACCTCGGCCGCGACCCGCGCTGGGGCCGCACCGAAGAGTGCTTCGGCGAGGATCCCTTCTTCAACGGCAAGATGGTGGCGGCCATGGCGCAAGGCCTCCAGGGCGACAATCCCAAGTACTGGCTTACCGCTTCGCTTATGAAGCACTTCCTGGCCAACAGCAACGAGAACGGCCGCGGCGGCTCCTCTTCCGATTTCGACGAGCGCCTCCTGCGCGAGTATTATTCCGTGCCCTTCCGCATGGGCGTGATCGAGGGCGGCTCGCGCTGCTTCATGGCCGCCTACAACGCCTGGAACCACATCCCCATGACCGTGAACCCCATCCTGCGCAGCATCACCATGGCGCAATGGGGCGTGGATGGGATCGTCTGCACCGATGCCGGCTCGCTGCGCAACCTGGTCAGCTTGCACAAATACTATCCCACGCTGAGCCAGGGCGCGGCCGGCGCGGTGAAGGCCGGCATCAACCAGTTCCTGGATCGTTTTCGCCAGCCCGTGGAGGATGCCCTCAAAGAGAAACTGCTCACCGAGGCCGATATCGACAACGTCATCAAAGGCGAATTCCGGGTGATGATCCGCCTGGGCCTGCTGGATCCGCCCGAGCAAGTCCCCTATGCCAAGCTGGTGGGGGAAGAGGACGCCTGGAAGACGCCCGGCCACAAGGAAGTGGCCCGCCAGGTGGCCCTCGAGTCGATCGTGCTGCTCAAGAACGCCGGCGGATTGCTGCCGCTGGACAAATCCCGGCTGAAATCCATCGCGGTCATCGGCCCGCGCGCCGGCGAGGTGCTGCTGGATTGGTATAGCGGCACGCCCCCCTACACCATCACGCCCCTGGCGGGCATCCAGGCCAAGCTCGGCAGCGGCGTCACCGTCAACTACGCCGCCAACAACGATGGGGATGCGGCGGTGAAAGCCGCCCGGGAATCCGATGTGGCGGTGGTCTTCGTGGGCAATCACACCACCTGCGACGCCGGATGGGCGAAGTGTCCCACCCCCAGCGACGGCAAGGAAGCCGTGGACCGGCGCGCCATCAACCTGGAGATGGAGGATCTGGTGAAGCAGGTTTACGCCGCCAATCCCCGGACCGTCATGGTGCTGGTCGCGAGCTTTCCGTTCGCCATCAACTGGAGCCAGGAGAATGTGCCCGCCATTCTGCACATGACCCACAACGCGCAGGAAATGGGCACGGCCATCGCCGATGCCCTGTTCGGCGATTACAACCCCGGCGGACGCCTGGTCCAGACCTGGCCCAAGTCGCTCGACCAAGTTCCTCCCATGATGGACTACGACATACGCCACGGCCGCACCTACATGTACTTCAAGGGCGATCCGCTCTATCCGTTCGGCTATGGCCTCAGTTACACCACCTTCCGCTATTCGAAGCTCAAGGTCACCCCGGCACGCCTGGCGGCGAGCGGCAAAGTCATGGTGAGCGTGGATGTCAAAAACACCGGCGCCCGGCAGGGCGACGAGGTGGTGGAGCTGTACGTGAAGCACCTGAAATCGGCCCTGGACCGGCCGGCCAAAGAGCTGCGCGGTTTCCGCCGGGTCACCCTGGCGCCCAACGAAACCAAGACCGTGCAAATCCCCCTGGCGGCCGAATCGCTGTCCTATTGGGACACCAGCCATGAACGCTGGGCGCTGGAGGAGGATGAAGTCGAGCTGATGGTGGGCAGTTCCTCGGCGGACGTGAAGCTGAGCAAGACCCTGCGCGTGGCGGGCGGCGGCTGATGCGGCGCCCTACAGCGCCGCGGCCAGCACCTCGGCGGGATCGGGCTTGCCGCGCCTGGCGTAGCGGATGACGCCATCCGGCCCCACCAGGTAGACCGTGCGCTTCACCAACAGGCCGTTGGCGTGATAGAGCGCCGCCACCTTCTGCCCGGCATCCACCAGCAGCGGAAACGGAAGGTGGATCTTCTCCTGGAACCGGAGGTGGCTGCCGGCATTCCCCGGGTTGATGCCGAACACCTGCGTGTTACGCTCGCGGGCTCGCGGCCACTGGTCGCGGAACTCGCACAATTGCTTCCGGCAAACGGGCGTGTCGTCCCCCGGATAGAACACCAGCACGACGTTGCCGCCGCGCAGTTTGGAGAGGGTCACCGGCTTGCCGTCCTGGCGGGGCAGGGTAAAATCGGGCGCCGGGGAGCCGGCGGGCAGCGGGTTCGAAAAGAGCCAATCGAGCATGGTGTGACTTAGAATCCTTCCCAAACGTAAGCGCTGAACTGGCGCACCGTGGTGAAACCGATCTCTTCGTAAAGGCGGATGGCCTCCCGGTTTGTGGCGGTCACCGTCAGGCTGGTTTTGCGGCAACCCGACGCCTGCAGCAAGCCGAGCGACTGGCACAGCAGCCGGTAGCCGACGCCGGCGCCGCGCACTCCGGGGGCCACGCAGATCTGGGTGATGTGGCCGCACTGCGGCATCACCAGGCTGGCCAGGCAGATGCCGCACAAACGCCCGGTGAGCCGGTCGAAAGCCGCCACCGAGGCGGGTTTGAAGAACGCGCCGCAGCCGGGATATTGCACGATGTTCAACAGGAAGCGGCGCGCGCCGTCCACGGTCCGGTACTGATCGTTGATCAGGCTGTCGACATGGCCCTTGTAGGCGGCGGCGATCAACTGGGCGGCCGGCTCCTGGTAGTGCTCGTTCCACCCATCGATATAGACGCGGTTGGCGCCCGCGCGCCGCGAAGGCCCCAACGCCGCGCGGGCCATGTCCAGCATCATGAAGTTCCGCTCGAAGCCCGTCATGTAGCGGGCCATGGGCATTGCCCGCCGCCCCGGCGACGGGGTCAGCATCAGTTGCGACTCGATGCGGCCGAGCCGCGGCGCGGCGGTCAGCGCCCCCAGCACGGACTCGAGCAGCAGGTTCTCGTTCTGAACGCCGCTGTAGGCATCGCGCACGAAAAGATCGCCGATCAGGCCTTTGTGCTCCTCCAGAACGTAGTAGGCGTAGCCGGCGGCCTCCCCATCCTCGACCAGGGCGAATCCGCTCAACGCGCGCATGTCCACGAACCGGCGCACCAGATCGGCCGATTTGCAGAAGTCCCAATCCAGCAGGTCGCGCCACGCCGCGACTTCTTCGTCCAGCAGCGCATTCAGGTCTTCGGACCGCAGATGGCGCAAATCCACGAGTCTCGGACTGTGCGCTCCGGCGGCGGGTTCAAGGCGCGCAGCCATTTGGTGCTTATTGTAACATCGGCATCCGGCGGCGGCCCGCGCCCGGCTCACTTCAGGCTGTGCTTCTTGATCTTGTAGCGCAGCTTGTCGCGGGTGATGCCCAGCATCCGGGCGGCGTGCACCTGGTTGCCTCCGGCCCGCTCCAGGGCCTGCTCGATCACGTGCCGCTCCTGTTCGTCGAAGGACATCTCGCCCGCGGCCGCCGCAGGCAGGCCCATGGCGGGAGCAGCCGCGCCGGCGCCGGGCCCGCCGCCCTCGCCCTGCCGCAGGTATTGCGGCAGATCGGCGATGTCGATGGCCTCGCCCTCCGCCAGCATGCAGGCGTGCCCGATGACGTTTTCCAGCTCGCGCACGTTCCCCGGCCAGGCGTGCCGCGCCAGCACGATCTGCGCCCGGGGCGTCAACAGCCGCACCGGCTTGCGGTACTGCGCGGCGAACTTCGCGATGAAGAAACGCTCCAGCAGCGGCAGGTCCTCCCGCCGCTCCGCCAGCGCCGGCGTGCGGATTTCCACCATGGACAGCCGGTAATACAAATCCTCGCGAAAATGTTTTTCCGCGATGCGCGCGCGCAGGTCGTGATTGGTGGCGGCCACCACCCGCACGTCCACCTGGCGCGCGCGCAGCGAGCCCACCCGCTGCACCTCCTGGTTCTGCAGCACGCGCAGCAGCTTGGCCTGCGAGGCCAGCGGCATGTCGCCGATTTCGTCCAGGAAAATAGTGCCGCCGTGGGCGTGCTCGAACAAGCCCATCTTGTCGGCCGTGGCGCCGGTGAAGGCGCCCTTCACGTGCCCGAACAGCTCGCTTTCAAAGAGCGTTTCCACCACCGCCGAGCAGTTGCAGACCACCATGGGGCCGGACACCTGGCTGAGCTTGTGCAGCGCCTGCGCCACCAGCTCCTTCCCCGTGCCGGTGGGCCCGGTCACCGCGCAGGAGCGATAGTGCGGCGCCACCCGGCGGATCTGCGCGAACATCTCCCACATCAGCGGACTGCGCCCCACCATGCCTTCGAACTGGCAGGTATCCATCAATTCGCGGTCCAGCTCGCCGGCTCGCAGGCGCCGCCGCGCGTCGGCCGCCAGCTTGCCGATGCGCTCGCGCAAGACGGGCAGCGAAATCGGCTTGGTGAGGTAATCGCACGCGCCTTTCCGGATGGCCTCCACCGCGGCATCGGTGGAGTAGTGCGCGGTGATCAGCACCACGTCGGTGGCCGGATCGGCCTCCAGAATCAGGCTCAACAGCTCCATGCCGTTCATGCGCGGCATCACCACGTCGCTCAGCACGATCTCCGGATGTTCGCGGCGCACCAGCTCCAGGCCGCTCTCGGGATCCCCGGCGGTAAGGATCTCCATGCCGCCGCCGGCCAGGGCCTCGGAGACCAGCTCCAGGCTGCGCGGGTCGTCGTCGATGGCCAGCAGCTTGATGCGCGGCGCGTTCCTGGATGGCTCCATCAGAGAAACCTCCGGACCTCCCGCCTCAGCGCGGCGATCTCCACCGGCTTGGTGATATAGCCGTCGAAGCCCGCCGCGAGGGCCCGTTCGCGGTCCCCTTGCATGGCGAAGGCCGTCAGCGCCACCACCCGCACGGGTTGGAGTTGCGCATCGCCGCGCAGCTCGCGCAGCACACCGTAGCCGTCCAGGCGCGGCATCTGGATATCCACCAGCACCAGGCCGGGCGCACCCTCGCGCGCCCGCTCCACCGCCTCCCGGCCGTCAACCGCCTCCAGCACTTCGCAGCCCATGCTCTCCAGCACTTCCCGGAGCAGCTCCCGGCTGGCCGCGTTATCGTCCGCCACCAGAATCCTGTGGCTCATGCGCGCTCCGCCTGGACGTCCGTCACGCGGCGCAGATCGGCCAGCAATTGTTCCTTCCACTCCCGGTTCTTCTGAAACAGGCCGGTGGTCTCGTGGCGCAGCATCTCAATTTCGGTTTCGGTCAGATCCTTGCCGGTCAGCACCAGCACCGGAATGTTGCGCAAGGAGGGGTCCTCCTTCATGTGCAGCAGCAGCTCGAAGCCATCCATTTCGGGCATCAGCAGGTCCAGCAGAACGGCGCTGACCGAAATGCGGGCCAGCGCGTCCAAGGCCTCCGTGCCGCTGGCCGCCGGCACCGGAATATAGCCGTCGGATTCGAGCATCTCTTTCAGCAGTTCGCGCGTGCCGGCCTCGTCGTCCACCACCAGCACCTTGGCGGGACCGTTGGATCCCGGTCCGATGTGCCGGCGCACCGTCTCCAGCAGCACGTTCTTGTCGACCGGCTTGACCAGGTACTCGGCGGCGCCCAGCGCCAGGCCCATCTTCGGCTCATCCACCACGGTGACCACGATCACGGGAATGGCGGCGGTGACCGGCGTTTTCTTGATCTCGTGCAGCACGTCCCATCCGCCTTTGCCGGGCATCAGCATGTTCAAGGTGATGGCATCCGGCACGTGTTTGGCGGCCATGGCCAGCGCCTCGGCGCAGGATCCCGCGGTGACGATCTCGTAACCGGCCGGCTCCAGCCAACTGGCGAGCAGTTCGCGGGCCGCGGCTTCGTCGTCGACTACCAGAACCAGGGGCCGGCCGCGCGGCGCCGGGACCCCGGAGGCGCCCTCCGGCGGCGCGGCTGGTTCTCCGGCGCTCCGCCCGGCCGGCAGGGTGAAGCTCAAGCGCGCCCCCTTGCCCGCTTCGCTTTCCACCCAGATCCGGCCGCCGTGCTCCTCCACCAGCCGCCTGGTGATGGCCAGCCCCAGCCCGGTGCCTTCCTTGACGCCCTTGGTGGTGGCTCCCGCCTGGTGAAAAGCATCGAAGATGGCCTCTTGTTCTTCGACGGGAATCCCCAGACCCGTATCGCTGACCGAGATGGTGAGCCGGCCGCGCCGCGCGGACGCGTCCACCCAGATCCTGCCGCCACCGGGGGTGAACTTCACCGCGTTGCCCAGCAGGTTCACCAGGATCTGCTGGAAGCGCATGCGGTCCGCAAAGACCGTCACATCCGGTCCGATGCTGCTGTGCACAGCAATGTTCTTAGCGGCCGCGGCCGCCCGGATGCTGTTCAGGACCTCGGCCAAAACCAGGGCCACGGGCACATCCTCGCGGTTCAACTCCAGCCGCCCGGCCTCCACTTTGGACAGGTCCAGAATGTCGTTGATCAGCGCCAGCAGGTGCCGCGCGCCCTGCTGGATATGATTGACGAAGCGCTGCTGTTTGGCCGACAGCGCTCCCGAAGTCTGTTCCGCCAGCAGGTCCGAGAAACCGATGATGGCATTCAGGGGCGTGCGCAGCTCGTGGCTCATGCTGGCTAGGAACTCGCTTTTCAGGCGATTGGCCCGTTCCACCTCGCGGTTGCGCAATTCCAGTTCTTTGTTGGTGGCCGCCAGCCGCGCGTTCAGGTCCCGGACCGCCGCCTCGGCCGCTTTGCGCTGGGTGATGTCGCGATTCACCTCCAGAACGGCGACCGCGGCGCCATCGGCCCCGCGCACCAGGATGTGGCGGCTCTCCACGGTGATGCGGGCGCCGTCGCGGCGGGTGTGCTCGAGTTCCCCGTCCCAGCGGCCCTCCCGGTTCAGAGCGGTTTCCATGGTCTCCTGGGAGACGGGAAAACCGGTTTGAAACAACGTATGGGTCATCTGGCCGAGCGCCTCCGAGGCCGGCCACCCGTAGGTCTCCGCCGCGCCCGCGTTCCATTGCAGAACCGCGCCGGCGGGCTCGCGCACGATGATGGCATCGTGCGAGGCCTCGATCAGTTGCGCCTGCCTGCGCAGGGCCTCTTCGGCGTGTTTGCGTTCGGTCAGATCGCGGACCACGCACATCACCTGCGGGCCGTCCCCGGTATCGAGCGGGCTGAGCGTGATATCCACCGGGAACTCGCTGCCGCCGGCGCGCCGCGCCCACAGGTCCAGGCCCGAGCCCATGGGGCGCATCACCGGCTTGGCCTGGTAGTGCTCCCGGTAGCCCTCGTGCCCGCCGCGAAAACGTTCCGGCGCCAGTTCGTCGACGCGCCTGCCCAACAGCTCCTCCGGCGCATACTGGAACATTCGGCCCGCCAGGGTGTTGGCCAGGACGATGCGGCCCTGGCGGTCCACCTGGAGGATGGCGTCCGGAGATGCCTCGAAGATCTGGCGGAACGGCAGGTCGGCCGGCGCCGTGCCGGAGGCCGCGGGTGCGCGGCGCGCCGCCCGCAATTCCAGGATCTGGCGGGAGGACAGGGGCAGGCGGAACAGCTCTTCCGTGTGCAGGCAGTCGGCCGCGCCTTCCAGTACGCAATTCATCAGCAGGCGCGCATCGGCCTGCGGCGCCAGGACGATCAGGGGCAGCGGCTCGGGCTGCCGGCGCAGGGCTTCCAGGGCCGCGCGCCAGCTCCAGCCGGGGGCCGAATACTCGGTCAGCACCAGGTCGAAGAGAGCCTGATCTAGGGCGGCCAACTCCCCGGCGGTTTCGGCCGCGGCATGCCCCGCGTCGAAACCCACCCGCCCCAACTCGCGGCGGCAAAGCTCCGCCAGTTCCGGCCGGGTTTTAAGGAATACAACGCGCAAATCGCTCCCTCATTGGTTCAATGATAGACAAATCCGGAGACCGCGCGGAGAGGCGCCGGCTAGGGCTTGAGGTTGCCTTCCGGGACGCCGGCGAACTCCCGGTTGCGGCGCCAGGCCAGCACTAGAAATCCCCCCAGGATGCAGAAGGGCGGCAGGCCCAGCAGCACGATGCCCATATTCAGCAGGTGCGCGCGCGCCGCGTTCTGCGCGGCCGCCGTGCGAAAGCACATCACGCACTGTCCCCACACGGGGCCGGCGGGCGCCATGGCCGCCGCCAGAAAAAGCGATGCCGCCGCGCGTCTCAATGCGGCCTCATCGTCATCAGGCGGCTGGAATCGGGCATGAACACCACCAGCATCAGAACAATGCACAGAATCAGCATGGGAAATAGAGTTAAGAACAGGCTCAATTTCTCAAATTTCAAGTGCATGAAATAAGCGATAATCAGCGCCGCCTTGACCACCGAAAGGCCCACCAGGGCGGTCAGGAAAATCAGCACCGGGATCTGCTCGTAGGCCAGAAACACCTCGATCCCGGTCATGAACAGCAGCGCAAACCACACCGTGGCAAATGTCCTGGTGGCGCCGCCCACGGCTACGGCCGCTTCCGAATGGTCGCTCATGCGTTCTCCTATGTCCTTGCCGACATCAGGTAGACCAGCGGGAAGATGAACATCCACACCAGGTCCACGAAGTGCCAATACAGACCGCTCACTTCCACGTCTTCGGCCTTGAACTTGCCACGTCCCACGGCGAAGGCGATGATGCCCAGGTAGATCAAGCCAATGATCACGTGGGTCATGTGCAGCCCCGTGAGCGCGAAAAAGGTGCCGCCGAACAGCGGCACGCCCCAGGGATTGGCGAAGGGCGTGACGTGCTCGTTGTTGATCAGGTTCAGCCACTCGGTCAGGTGCAGGGCCACGAAGGCCGCGCCGCCGCCCATGGTGGCCAGGATCCAGGCGACCGCCGCTTTGCGATTGCCGTGATTCATGGCGTGCACACCCATGACCATAGTCAGGCTGCTGGAGAGCAGGCAAAACGTCATCACCGTGGAAAAGATAATGCTGGGCGAGAAATGAAACGGCGTGGGCCAGTTCGGAGTCGACAGCCGCGCGTAGGTGTAGGCCATCAACAGCGCCGAGAAGGTCAGCGCATCGGAGATGATGAACAGCCACATGCCGAACTTCTTCGAGTTGACCGCGTAGGGCGAACGGCCGCCCGCCCAAACCGAAGCCGTGGCTACCGCCGTATTGCCTTGGGACATCGAGTCGTTACCCCCAAACGAGAAATAGAACCATCAGGTACAGCCAAAGGCCATCCACGAAATGCCAGAACATGGCGCTGACATCCACGGCCGTGCGCTTGCCCGGCCCCAGGCGCAGGCGGAGGGCCTGCACGTCCACGTAGGCCAGCGCCGACAGTCCGCCCACGATGTGCAGGCCGTGGGCGGCGGTCAGCAGGTAGAAGAACGAACTGCTGGGATTGGTGGCCACGAAGATTCCGGCCGCGCTCAACTGCCGCCAAGCCAGCGCCTGGCCCGCCAGGAACAGCAGGCCCAGCAGCGTGCCGGCGGTCCAATAGCGGTTGAATGCGGCGCGCCGCCCGCTCTTGAGCGAGGCGCGGGCCACTTCCAGCAGCACGCTGCTGGCGATCAGGGCGGCGGTATTGGCCCATAGAATGGGCGGCAGCGGCAGCGCCACCCAGTCGTTGGAGATCCCGCGGCGCACCACGAAGGCGCTGGTAAAGGCCGCGAAGGCCATGGTGGTGGCGGCCAGCAGCACCATCAGGCCGGTCATGGACGCGCGGCGCGACGCGCCCCAGCCGTCCGGTCCGCCGCCGCCGCCGTAGCTGCCGCCCACCGGCGGGCCCGGCGGTCTGACGATATCCGATGCGATCGAGCCTGGCATGTTCAAAGCGCTCCCCTGGGCCGGCGGGCGGGCTTATTCCGCATGCGCCTCCGCGGGATCGTCCTGCATGATGAAATCGCGCTCCGCGCCCGGCACGCTGTATTCGTAGGCTCCGTGATAGATCACCGGATGCCGGCCGCCGAAGTTATCAAAGGGCGGCGGCGAGGGAATGGTCCATTCCAGGGTGGTGGCGTTCCACGGGTTCATGGGCGCCCGCTTGCCGGCCTTCATGCTCCAGAACAGGTTGACGAAGAAGAGGATCTGCACGGCCGCCGTGAAATAAGCGGCATGCGTCATGAAGACGTGCACCGGCAGCAGCTTGCCCAGAAAATCGAAGTTGGTGAAATCGGAATAGCGCCGCGGATTGCCGGCGATGCCCAGCCAGTGCATGGGGGTGAAGATGGCGTACACGCCCACGAAGGTGGCGTAGAAGTGGATCTTTCCCAGGGTCTCGTTCATCATGCGCCCGAACATCTTGGGGAACCAGTAGAAGGTCCCGGCGAACATGCCGAAGATGGCCGCCACGCCCATGATCATGTGGAAGTGGCCCACCACGAAATAGGTATCGTGAAAATACAGGTCCAGGGCCGGCTGGCCCAGGAAGATGCCGCTCAGCCCGCCGGTGACGAACAGGGACACAAACCCGAGGGCGAACAACATGGCCGTGGTGAAGTGGATCTTGCCGCCCCACAGGGTGCCGATCCAGTTGAAGGTCTTGATGGCCGAAGGCACCCCGATGGACATGGTGAGGACGGAGAAGGCGATGGCCGAATAGGGGCTCATGCCGCTCATGAACATGTGATGGCCCCACACCATGAAGCCCAGAAAGCCGATGCTGAGGATGGCGTAGACCATGGCCCGGTAGCCGAAGATGGCCTTGCGCGAGAAGGTGGAGAGGAGTTGCGAGGTGAGTCCCATGCCCGGCAGGATGGCGATGTACACTTCGGGATGGCCGAAGAACCAGAAGAGGTGCTGCCAGAGCAGGGGCGATCCGCCTTTATGATTGAGGATCTGGTCGCTGACCAGCAGGCCGGCCGGCAGAAAGAAGCTGGTGCCGGCGGTGCGGTCGAGGATCAGCAGGACGCCGGCGGCCAGCAGCACGGCGAATCCCAGCAGGCCCAGAATAGCGGTGACGAACCAGGTCCAGCAGGTGAGCGGCATGCGCATGAGGGACATGCCCTGGCAGCGCAGGTCGATCAAGGTGGCGATGAAGTTGATGGCGCCCATCAGCGAGGCGCCGCAGAAGATGGCGATGCTGACAATCCAGAGGGTTTGCCCCAGGCCCTCGCCGGGTCCCGTGATCCTGCCTAACCCGCTGAGCGGCGGATAGGCGGTCCAGCCGGAGAGCGGCGCGCCTCCCTGAACGAAGAACGCCGAAACCATGACTCCCAGCGCCAGCAGCGTGGTCCAGAACGAGAGCATGTTGAGCACCGGAAAGGCCATGTCTTCGGCGCCGATCTGGATGGGCAGGAAGTAGTTGCCGAAACCGCCCTGGGGCGCGGTGGTGAGCACGAAGAAGACCATGATGGTGCCGTGCATGGTCATCAGGGAGAGGTACAACTCGGGGGTCATGATGCCGCCCTGCGCGGCGGTGGGCCACAGGGTCCCGAACCATCCGACCTTGGCGTCCGGGTGGACCATGTGGAAGCGCATGAGCAGCGACAGGCTCATGCCCACCAGCACCGCGAACAGCGCCAGGAAATAATACTGGATGCCGATGACCTTGTGGTCCGTGCTAAAGACATACTTGCGGATGAAGCCCTGGGGGGCATGATGGGCATGCACTACAGGCGAGGACATAGTGTTTTCACCGTGAATGGAATCGACACAACGGGACCTGGAGACTCATTACCTATTAGCGGCCTGCTCCTGCTTCCATTTTTCAAATTCGGCTTCGGACATGACCTGCATGGTGCTGCGCATCTGGAAATGGCCGAGGCCGCACAGCTCCGAACAGGGGATTTCGTAGACGCCGGGGACATCGGCCTGGAAGTACAGAGGGATTTCCATGCCCGGCACGATATCCTGCTTCAGGCGCAGTTCGCGCACGAAGAAATTGTGAATCACGTCCCGCGAGTGGAGGATCAGCTTGATCGGTTTGCCAGCGGGCACTTTCAACGATGCGCTCACGATATCGTCCTTGCCGGCCGGATCCTTGTCGTCCAGGCCGAAGGGATTGCCGGCCGCATCGTTGACCAGTTTCAGATCGGTGTTCCCGAACTTGCCGTCCGGACCCGCGTAGCGGAAGGAGAAGGCGAACTGCTTGGCCATGACTTCGATCTGGATGGCGTTGGGGTCGGGCTCGGCGAGGTGCACGGCGGCCCAGATCCTGGTGCCCATGAGCACGATGCCGACGAACAGGATGGCGGTGGCGCTGGTCCACAGCGTTTCCAGCTTGTTATTGCCGTGCGAATAGGTGGCGCGCTTGCCGTCGTCGCGGAAGCGGAAGATCACCCAACCCAGGGCGAACTGCGCCAGCACAAAGATGATGCCGGTGATGACGAGCGTGCGCATGAACTGCTCGTCGTAGGCGGCGCCGTGCTGAGAGATGGGTGGTGGAAACCACCACACTTTGGCAAAGAAAAAATAGCAAATGACAGCAGTGAGCAGCCAGACAATTGGAGCCAGCAGCATTCCTCGGTCCCCTCGTCCTTGGGAGTGCACCCAAGGTCTGGATGACAATACCACAATCTCCGCGGGGTCCGCAAGAGGTCGAATTCTGCCGCTTAAAATATGACCATGGGGCCACCGGTTGGGCCATTTAAGA
>VFSW01000502.1_pt1 | contig 57761 bp, 48 predicted proteins | sample 5358111 | NCBI WGS metagenome assembly VFSW01 (sample SAMN11554181, study PRJNA540505) | mine drainage metagenome | isolation source: sediment from site ElyBrook_90M | place: USA: Ely Copper Mine, Vershire, VT | collected 2017
CGCTTCACTGAGCCTCACGGACGCTTCACTGAGCCTCACGGACGCTTCACTGAGCCTCACGGACGCTTCACTGAGCTCGGTTGACGTTTCGCTGAGCCTGGCTGACGTTTCACTGGGTCAGGCTGACTCGTTGACTGTCTCCCGGGACTCAAAACGCATGTACTTTGGCGAAAAGTCCGGGAGATTTGCCCGGTGCACGGGGACGGACGTAGACTCTGGAGACCGATGACATTGCCTGGAGGAATGAGCCGTCGAGAGCTTTTGACGCGGGCTGGAAAGGCCGTGGGGGTGCTCACTGCGACTGCGTTGGTCGCACGCGCGAGGTATGACCGGGGAGGTTGGGGTGAAGCCCGGACCGTGGGCGTACGGGAAGTCCGGGATTACCGTCGCGCAGACCACGGTGGAGCGAGTGATTTTGTGGTGGCGCACGGCGTGGACGGGACGCCAGCGGCAGTGCTCGTAGCCCAGGCCGTGGATGGCCTCGGCGGGATGCAGAGGTTTATCTCGCGGGGCGACGTCGTGGTCGTAAAGCCCAACATAGGCTGGGACAGGACACCGATGCAGGCGGCGAACACCAACCCGCTTGTGGTGGCGGCCGTGGTGCGGGCGGCGCTGGAGGCGGGTGCCCGTAAGGTTGTGGTCACGGATGCGAGTTGCAACGACCCGGGACGGTGCTTTCAACGGAGCGGGATCTGGGCGCAGGCGCATGCGGCGGGCGCCGAAGTGATGCTGCCCGCGGAGCATCGGTTCAGGACGATGCGCCTCGGGGGAGAGGTTTTGAACGAGTGGCCGGTGTACAGGACTTTGATCGAGGCGGACCGGGTGATCAACTGCCCGGTTGCCAAGCACCACAACCTCGCGCGGTACACCGCCGCGATGAAAAACTGGTACGGCACCCTGGGCGGGCGGCGCAACCGACTCCATCAGAACATTGATGTATCGATCGCGGATCTGGCGACCTTCATGCGACCTACGCTCACCGTGGTCGACGCGACACGGGTGTTGCTTCGGAACGGTCCGCAGGGTGGCAACGTGGATGACACCCGACGGATGAACACGGTGCTGGCCACGGTAGACCAGGTGGCCGCGGACGCTTACGGGTGTACCCTCATCGGACAGCGTCCCGAAAACCTGGCGTATCTTGCAATGGGCGAGTCCAGGGGGCTGGGAACCACCCGGTGGCAGACGCTCCGCCCGCGGGAGATTGCGATGGACGCCGAGGGCCTGGCCGAGCGCTACGCGCTTTTTGTACCCGATGGATGCGACGCCGCAGAGGTTGCTTCGGCACTGCACCACCCTGGGATTGTCACGCTCACATGACCGACGCACCGACGCCCATTCCGTGGCTGGGGGTGGTCGGGGCGGTCCCTGCACTGGATGCCCCGTCCAGCCAGTCGGCCCCCGCACCCATCGTCGCGATGGCACCCGAACGCTTGACGGCAAGCGTCGCGACCGTCGGCGTGCCCACGGTGGGAGGTTCTGCCGCCCACCCCCTTCGCGCGCTTGCGGATCGTGCGCGACGTTGGCTGCAACCCCGACCCAAGAAACGCCCAGGATCGGGAATCCCCGTGCGAAGGGTGATCGCGTGGCTGCGGCAGGTGCGGCGGGTGAGCCAGGCAGGATTCTTTGGACTGTTTATGTTTCTGCTGGTGCACACGGGGTTCCGCGGGAGCTTTTCGGGCGGCGCGACGGTACGGATGCCGTATCCCGTGGAGGGCTTTCTCCTGGCCGATCCCTTTGTGGCATTGATGACCTTTCTCTCGACCCACGCGGTCTACCGCGCCCTCGGGTGGTCCGTCGGGATGGTCGCTTTGACCCTCGCCTTCGGCCGGGTGTTCTGCGGGTGGATCTGCCCCTTTGGCACCCTCCATCACTTCGTCGCATGGCTTTTTCCCGACCCCCATGGCGCCACCACGGGCTCCCGCCGCGTCCGCGCCAACACCACCCGCCCCTACCAAAACGTCAAGTACTACCTTCTCACGGCTTTTCTGGTCGCAGCGGTGTGTGGCAGTGCCATCGGCGGACTCTTCGACCCGATCTGCATCTGCGTCCGGGCCATCGGTCTGTCCGTGCTCCCCGCGGTGCAGTACATCACCGGCAGGGCCCTGGACACGGTTTCCGCGACCAATGTTCACACGTTGCAGGTTGGGAGTGATGCCACGCGGGATGCTCTCGTGGCCACGGTGCTACAGCCAAGACAGTACTTCTTTCACCAGACCTGGGTCATCGGTGGCTTGCTGTTCGTGGTGCTCTTGGCCAACCGATGGATCCCGAGATTCTGGTGCCGGGCGCTGTGTCCGTTGGGCGCGACGCTAGGGCTCATCGCCCGTCACGCGGTCTTCGGGATGGAAAAAGACCACGCGAAGTGCACGGACTGCAACTTGTGTCTTGTGGACTGCCAGGGCGCGGACAGCCCGCAGGGCGGGGTGAAATGGCGGCAAGACGAATGTCACATGTGTCTCAACTGCGAGACCGCCTGCCCCGAGGATGTCATCAAGTTCAGGTTTTTGCCGGGGCGGCAGAGCACAACGCTCACCCAATCGGGAATGGACCGCCGAACGACCCTGGTGTCGGCGCTGGTGGGCGCAGCGACCCTCCCGCTCGCCCGTACCAGCGACACGCTGGATACAAATTACTACGACAGACTGATTCGGCCTCCCGGAGCAGTCGCCGAGCGGGATTTCATGGACCGATGCATCCGGTGTGCGGAGTGCATGAAGGTGTGCCCGAACAACGCCCTGCACCCTGCCCTTTTTGAGAGCGGCGTCGAAGGGCTGTGGACACCCGTGCTCATTCCAAGAATCGGGTACTGCGAACCGACGTGCGTGCTATGCGGCCAGGTGTGCCCCACGGGCGCCATCCAAAAGATCACGGAAGAACAGAAGATTGGTAGCCCTGAACGCGGGGTCGAGGCCATCAAGATCGGCACGGCGTTTTACGATCACGGGCGGTGTCTCCCGTGGTCGATGGCAACGCCGTGCATCGTGTGCGAGGAGTTCTGTCCGACGTCGCCGAAGGCCATCTGGGTAGAGGAGGTCGATCAGGTCGACAGGAACGGGCGCACGGTGCATTTGCAGCGCCCGCACGTTGACCCAAAGCTGTGCATAGGCTGCGGCGCGTGCGAAAAAGTCTGCCCGGTACAAGACCGCCCGGCGGTGTACGTCACGTCCGTCGGGGAATCCCGCAGCAGGACCAACGTGATCCTGCTGGAGAGCAGTAACTACAACCGTACGTAGGCTACCAGTTGGCGCGAGCGCCGAGAAAAGCCGTGAATCGCGTCCAACTGATGGGGAGGTTGGTGGCTCCGACGGGCAGAGCGACATCGGAAATGTTGGACGCTGCGGAGAGCGTGGCGTTGAGTCCGATCACGTCGTTCATGCGGTACTCGCCAAAGACGGTGCCCTCGACGCGAACCGCGGAAAAGCGCCCGGTAGTCGGGTCTGCGCCGACGACGCCTGCGAGCGGAAGGCCCGTCTGGGTGGCGATGTAGCCGTAGTCGAGAAGCGAGACGCCACCGTCGATGGCGAGAAGAAAGCGCCCCGAGAAGCTCTGGGTGTAGTTGAGATACCCTCGGTTGCGAAGGTAGTAGTTGCCGTAAAAGCTGTTTTCGATCGTACGGCCGTACCCAAGGCGAAACGTGGACAGCGGATTGATGATCCAGCGGACCTCGGCCTGACCGATGACCGTGTCGAGGTTGTCACCTGCGACAAAGAACGTGGCTTCGTAACCGACCATGACCAGGATGCCGAGTTTGTCGGTGAGCAGGCCGTTGATCCCGATGCGGGTGCTCACTGGGGTAGACGCGAAGAGCCCGGCGTTGCCGATGCTTCCGCTGGCGTAGTTCAGCGGGGTGATGTACCCCTCCCAGAGGATCGCGGTCTTGGGAAGAAAGCGCCAGCGCATGCGCACGGAGCCCTGTTCCTGGAAGTAGTTGAACCCTGTGTAGGGAGCGTCTTCGAAGTTCAGGGCGTTGAAGGCAAAGCCAACACGAAGGTCAAAGATGGAGTGACCCGGAGCGTAGATGAGCTCTGTAGCCGCGTGGTTGTAGTCACGGTTGAAGGTCTGGGAACTCGCCGACCCTCCCCCCAAGGCCTCTGGGAGTTCGGGACCCGGCTGGATCGTCCGGGTGAATTCATCGGCGATGGAGAACTGCCAGGTCTGGTGGGGGAAAAGAAGAAAGTTGACGTCGGCCTGGACGCCAACGTTCCGGAGTTGACTGACTGTGTTCGGCTGCTGGACCGGAACGAATTCGTCGTAGATCAGAGCGATCCCACCGCGGAAATCCACGGTCGGATACGCCGTGGGCGGGGCATCCGTGTTGGCACTGCGCTGCGGTCCGAGGGTAGACACCGAAAAACTCGGCGTCACCCGAAGAATTCCCGCCGGCGTTGGCGACTGCGCAGCATAAAATACGTTGGAGTCGTAGCCAGCTTCGAGCCCGACGCCCGGATGGAGCTCAAAGTCCCCCACGCGGATGCCACGGCCCTCAGAAAGGGTTCGATCTTGCAGCCAGTACTGCGCCTGGGACTCCCGGGCGACGGTAGACACTCCGACGATCGCCAAAGCCGCGATCCACCAACGATTCATCACAATCCAAGCTCCCCGCGCGTGCTCGCGCTCCCCGCCATCGTCCTGATCCTCGAGTCTAGCTCACCGGGCTTGTGACCAACGGTCGGTCAGGCGCCAGTGAATCAGTGCTCAGGACGGTCGTATCTTGCTCGGGAATGCTCGGGTCGACGAAGGTCGTCGTGACCGTCCCGTGCTCAAAACTCCCGGTTTCTTCGCCGATGCACTGGTGCGCCTCGGTGACGAGACCCTCCGCGTGCGAGCGGAAGATGGTCAGCAAGGTAAACTCATGGTTGCGTTGCCCGTCATTGTTGATGCTCACAGCGGTCTGCAAAAGTTCCTGGTGCTCACGGCTCGACCGGAGCGTGACATCGATCTGGGTCAGTTTGTCGTTGAGGCAGTTGACCTTGATGATGTCCCGCTCTTGACGGGCGCGGTCGAGGAGATCACTGACCTGCCGCCGCATCGTGGTCTCGATGTCAATCGACTGGGTCGCCTCGCGAAGTTGGTCTGCGCCGGACAGGTTGGACGTGCGCTGTGAACGAATCTCGGCGTCCGGGCGGGACGGAGCCGTGCTGTCGGGATGCGCCGACGGAGTCTGCGCGTCAGCGACACCGATCCACGATCCCAGCCCCAGGACGATTCCTGTCGATACCCGCCAGATTGACCGCTTCATCATCGCTCCGACTCTCCCCCGCTCGTCCGGGGAACGAACAGCAGGACACTACAGGCAGTAGGAAAACCCTGTCAATGACGAGCCACTTTGTGGATCGACGAGGTACCAGGGCTTACACTTTGATGCTCACACTGGGTAAGACGTTCATCCCGACGGCGAAATACCTCATGGCCTTGAGAAGACCGTACCCTAGCAGGTTCTTGGGGAGGACGAGAAACACCGTGAGGGCCGGTGACACGCCGGGCGAGCCATGGGCCAACGCCCGCCGACCGGGAAGCAAGGGTGCCGTCGTGTGCCCGTGCGGTCCCATGCGTTCTACGTTCAGCCCCCGGGCGCAAACGTGAAGGGAAAGCTGAAATCTACCGACCCGTTGGTGGGGGGCGGAAACACAAGCCCGCGAATTCGGCTCACGACGCATGATCCCACATCCGGCGCGCTGTCCATCCCGCTGGACGAAGCATTGCTTACGCGGCCCGCAGTGTTGATCGTGAAATGCAGTTCGAGGCGTCCCTGGAGGGTGGGGTTGTTGCGCAGCGCGCGTTCGTAGCACGATCGAATACCCCCCATCTGACCGCGAATGAGCCGGGCGACGGAGTTCGCATCGATCTGGCCTTCGCCGCCGACGGTGTCCCCCTCGCCCATGGTCGAATTGCCATGGACGATATGCCCCACGGTGATCACGCCGCCCGAGCTGACGGAGTTGCCGCCCGAAGAAACCACGCCGGTCGACCCGAGGTGGCTCGTGCCAAGGCCCCCACCGGCCGAAGCCGCAAGGCCACCGCGGCGAAAGCCACCGCCACCCGATGCCGTAGAGATTCCCCCGAGGTTCGCGAGGTCGTTGGCGGTCCCTGCCATGAGTCCACCGTTTTGCAGCGCATCCGCAGCGCTGCCGTGGCCCGTGTCCGTCGCGCCCGTGAGAGCCGCGAACTCGGCGCTGTTGTTCAGCGCATTGAGCGCGGCGTCGACCGCACGGTTGGCCGCCGCAGAAGCCGCCGCTGCGGCCCGATCGGCGTGATGGGCGGCCTCGGCTGCCGACGGCCCCGCGTGGTGCTCGGGTGCCGCGGTCGCCGCCGCCGCAGCAGCATGGTCATTGGCGTGGTCGTTGGCGTGCGTGTCCTGCGCGGCCGGAGGCTCATCAGGGGCGGCGGGCGGCGTGAGGAGCCGGACGAGGCGGGCGTCGTCGCTGGTGTCGTCGTCAATGACCGGGTCGTAGACGTATTCGACGTAGGCGATGCTGCCGATGGCAAGCACAAGAAAAAACGAGAAGCAGGCGTTGTAGGTCCAGTCGATGTTCTTGACCCAGCCGGCCTGGATCGCGGCGGGAAGCTGCGGCTTGGGCTGCGGGGGCGGCGGGACCACGAACTGGAACAGAAACGAGATGTCCCGGATCTGGACCTTGCCACGGGACTGCTCGGACAGGGGAACCTGCCACCCGTTGCTGGTCCTTTGCGCGATCCCAAGCCTCCGGAGCTCGTCGAGGGTCTTGACCCCTTGCGGGAGCACCAGACGCCCCTCCATCGCATCCGTGAAATTGAGCTTGTACTGCCCGCCCGCCATGGGAAACAGGTCAAAGTGGGCGGGGAAATCCGGGGCAACGACGGTGAACGTGTTCCGCTCCGTGGTCCCCACGCTCACGGTGTCACGGTTCCGAATGATGCGCTCCTCGGTCACCTTGGTGCCCTGAAACACTCCAATCCGGAGGACTTTCGGTCCGCTCGAGGTCTTGACCGCAGCCATGGCCATGGTCATCGCACCGGGGCGCCCTGCTCCCCTCGGAGGCTGCTGTTGTTGAGCCATCGCGTCGTTCCTCTTCCTATCCGTCCTGCCGGTGTCGCACGTCGCGGGTCGGTCCAGACGGGCCTTCTCCGACGTCAGACACTTCTACCCTCCGAAGGGTTCCCTGAAAAGTCCCCCCGGGGTCTCGTCGGGCGTCTCGGCCAGAGCGCCGACCGCCAGGTCGAGTTCGCCACGGGCTGCCCGCAGTCTCTTTCGACAGAGCGCCACGGCTGTCCAACAAGGCATCGCCGTAAGCAATCCAAGCACGGCACTGTCCATGGCCCGTCCCGCACCAACCGACGGGCTTACTCCCGTGGTTCCCCCAAGCACCGTCCGTAGCATGGCCGTGGCCAGGAGCAATCCCACGGTTGTCGACACCGTTGCCAGACCGCGGAGCGAGCGGTCGATGGCTGTGAGCGCGCTTAATTCTGCCCGGGTGGCGACGTCGACACCCAGGGGGTCGCCCGGGTGCTCGAGAATAGCCTCGCCCAGTGCCGAGGAACGCACGACCGTCACCAACACACTGACCTCCAGCGGGCTGACGCGTTTGACGCCCCGGAGCGCCCGCGCAAAGTCCGCCCCGCCCCAGTACGCCCTTTCGTACAGATTGTAGACCGAGTGCAGCGCATAGAGCCAAAGCACGACCGCGAAGACGCATTGAAACACAAACCCGAGACCCATGGTCCACCGGGTCAGAAAGGGGACCGCCGCACGGCGTCCAAGATGTCCTGGACAAAGTGCACCGGCGTCTGAAAGTACGTGTACCCAAGGCTTGAACGCCCAGACACCGAAAACGCATACGGTCGCTGGATCTCGCCACGGACCTCGATCGTGGTGCTTGCGACGTAGACCCGGCGCCCGTTCTCCGTGTGCACCGTCGCCTGCATGTCTTGTTCGCCACCCGCGGGAGGCGTGGCGGTCGCGGCGGTCGACGAGCTTCCCCCGGGAGGGGGAGGAGTCTCTGGCGTTGCCGCACCCGCCGCAGGAGCCGTCTGCGCACCTGCTGCGAGAGGAATCACCGAGGCCACAGCCCATGCGAACAGGGTCATGCGCGCGCGAGACATCACCAGCCTCCTGTCGATCGGGGTTTGAATCGCCATCCCCCGCGCGCCGTCTCCCGGGGGGGCCGGGGCCGCCGGCGGCCCGGCGGGCGGGGGTTGAACAGGCTGCCCTTCGGGCGGTGGCGCCGAAGGGGCGACGGACTGACCCTCAGGAGGCGCTTGAGCAGGGACACCCGATGGCGGCACGGCAGGGGTACCTTCGGGTGTGCCTGATGGTGGCGCCGTGGGTGTGCCCTCGGGCGTACCCGACGGCGGCACGGCAGGGGTACCTTCGGGTGTGCCCGATGGTGGCGCCGTGGGTGTGCCCGATGGCGGAACAGCGGGCGTTGCCGGCGAGGGAGTCACGGGTGCGGTCGATGTGTGCGCGGCGTTGCGTTGGGCTCGCTGCATGGCCGTCGTCGTGCGCTGAATCTGCGTCGGCAGACCGGTGAGCTGCGCGTCGACGTCATCTCTCCGCGGATTGCTATTGTACGCCGCCCCCAGTTGGTCCCGGTAGCTCGCGAACTCGGCCTGCGCCTGTTCGAGAAGGTGGATCTTTCGCTGGAAGTTGTCGACGCCCGAAGACGCCACGCCGCGGGCTTCTTCGACGTAGAGCTGCGCGAGGTCGTAGTGTGCGTCAACCAAGGTGGGATCGATCTGGAGCGCCCGTTGGAGTTCGGCCAGCCCTTGGTCAAAGTGCCCGGTCGCCCGGAGAACGTCACCAAGATTGAGGTGCGCCTTGCCCCACGACGGCGAGAGTGCCACCGCGTTCGAGAGTTGTTCTTGCGCCTGCGGATAGTTCCCAGCTTGGAGATACTGCACCCCAAGATTGTTCCTCGCCTCGGCAAACTGCGGGTCTAATTCGATCGCTCGCTGAAACGACTGAATCGCCGCGGGAACATCGTGGTCAATGTCAATCTGGAGCAATCCGCGGAGGTACTGCACCTGCGCATTGCTGGCCCCGGGGCCATTGTTCGGATGGTTCGGGTCTGACCCATTCACCATTTCATCCACAATCGACTTCGCCAAATCCGCGTGCCCCTGTGCGCGGTACGCCTCGGCCACGGCCAGCCGTGCATCCACATTCCGCTCATCCACCCGAAGAATCTGCCTGGCTTCTTGAATCGCCTCATCACTGCGGTTCGCTTGCACCAGCAACCGCGCGTATTCCGCACGAACACGGGTGTTCTGCGGGTAGCTTCGCGCAATGCCCGCTTCAAACGTCACCGCGTCGCTGAGCCGATTCTCCCGGATGAGAACCCTTGACCGCGCGATCACTGCCGGCTCGTAGTCCGGCACGATCGCCAGTGCACGTTGATAGAATCCATCGGCCTGGGCCACCTGGCCCTGCCGTTCGGCGATCACCCCGGCGTTGTACGCCGCCTGGTACGCATGGGGGTCGGCCGCCAGCGCCGCGTCAAAGTCATGAAGGGCAGGTTCCAATTGGTTTTGCCCCGCCGCGGCAAGCCCTTGGTCAAAAGGTCCCCGGGCGGAGGCGCTCAGCGGCGCGCGTGCCGGTTCCGCGACGGATGCTGTCGGCGCCGTGGCCGGCGCTTCGTCCGGGAGCGACGCAGCCGCGGCATCGACCGGCGCCGCAGCGTCTGTCACAACCGTGTCGGCATCGCGCGGAGCGCCGGGTCGCTCGTTGCCGGACGTGCCCGGATGGGTCGCCGGAGCGTCGGGCGTGGATGAACACCCGCCCGACAGCGCAGCGGCGAGGAGAGATACAAAAAGGGACCAGCGGGTCATCGCAGCACTCCTACTGGGCCACCAGGCCGGGTGTGGCGATGGGTGTTGTCTGTGTCACGTCGGCCCCCGGAGCCTCCGAACTGAACATCCCGGGTTGGTATGTAAACAGGGTCTGGTGAGACAGCGCGTCGTCGATCAACGGCTGGTTTTCTTCAGAACGCATGTGTTCCAACGCTCGCGAGGCGTAGTTCGTTGGGATGTTCTGCGAGCGTGCGGTGTTGATGCCCACGGCATAGTTGATGATCGCAAGCTTTCGCTGCGCTGCAGATTCTTCGTCGTAGTGCTGTTGTAACGCCGCGTTGCGCTGCTGCTCGGAGTCCGCAAGCTGCTGCTCCAGGTCGCTCGCACGTTGATCGATCTGGTCGGCCTGCGCATCGCGACCCAGGTGTCGAAGTCTTGGAACCAACGCACGAAGCTGGTCGATCGCGTGCTGCGCATTTTGGTGTGCCGCGCGATCCGCTCCGGATTGGTCCACCAAGGTCGAAATCCTGGATTCTTGTGTAGCAAAGAACTCATGCGCTTCGCCCTGGCGTTCGAGCGAGGCGATGGAGTAAACACCGCCGCGAAGCGCTACGACGTTCTGGGCAGCGGCGTCGATCGCGTCAAGCTGCGCTTGAAAGTTGTGCACCTGCGATGCGAGTTGCGCTGGGGATCCCCGGTTGAACTGCTCGTGCGTAAACGCCGTGACCTGATCGTCAAGATCGTGGAAGAGAGCTTCTGCAGCCCACGCCGCTGCTGTGGATCCAGGTTGTTCCCCAGAGGTATGGAACACTGTCGCGACGTCCCGCAGGGACCGGCGGTACTGTGCCTCGTTGTTCTCGTGGTTGTAGGCCAGCGCGATGTCGTACTGGGCCTGCACACGAAACTGTGCGTTGTCCGTGCTGGGAGCGGTGTGACGGAGGTAGTCGCCGAGCGACCGCACGGCGTCTGACCAGTTCTCAGCTTTGTATGGAATCTCCGCGATCCGGAACTCGGCCAGAGCCTGTTCGTGCCCCGCTTCTGCGTGCGGGAGAAAAGCCTGGTACGCCGCGAGCGCCTGCGGCCAACGTCCGAGGTTGGTGTCAATCATAGCGATGGAAGCCAGTGCGTCGTGCTGGTCCCGTGCGTGACTCGTCGCGCTGTTGAAGCGCTCATCGGTCGCCACCGTGGTGTAATACCGCAGCGCGTTGTCGTAGTCGAAGGTGTGCTCCATGCTCACCGCTGCGCGAAAGTTCGACTGCTCCAGGATGTTGACACGCTCCGCAAGGGCGTCGCCGGTGAGTTCGTGTCCCTGGCCATCCTGGGTGTTGTTGTACTGCTCCGTGATCCGCACATACGTCTGCGTCGCGGTGTCGTACCGGCCCGTTCGCTCAAACGCCAGCGCGGTGTAAAACAACGCCAGCGGCGCCTGGGGGTGCGTACGGTTTGTATCCACCGCGTGCTGCATCTGCTCTGCCGCCCGCTCGTAGATGGCCGCAGCCTGGTCCGCCGGGGCATGTTCGGCGCTATGAAAAATCTCAAGCGCAGCACGGAACTGTTCGTCCTGGAGCACGCCGACAAACTCGTCCGATCGCACGCCTTCGCAGTGCGTCTCGGTCTGCTGGTGAGCGAGCGCGATCAGGTCGTCGTGCCGACCGGTCTCGACGTAGAGGTTACGCAAGTCAAAGATCGCCGCGTGCGCCACGATCGGGTCGCTGCAGTACGTGTGGGCCACCGCACGGAGATCGTGATCGGCACCGCCCGGGTGATCTGCATCCCCGATGTGCCCGAACCAAAGCTCGGTGCGCGCGTTGAGGTACGCAAATTTCGGGCGGTACGGCGGGAGGCTCGCGGTGTCCGTCGGATCCGCGTCGACGACGTCGTGAAGCGCAGCCATGGTGTCTTGTGACGCTGGCACCCGCTGGGCAAAGGCAACGCGCGCTGCCATGAGTTCTTGCACCATGGGTGGAATGGGAATCTCGGTGACCGCCACGGGCGCTGTCGGGGCCTGGCCATCCGTCGACGGGGCTGCACCACCAGCGACAGGAATCGCCTGACACTGCGTAGCCTGCGTGGCATCCAGCAAGGGTGCGCCTTGATCGTCGACCAGTAGCGGAAGCGCAATGCCCGCACGGAGCGCGAGACAAGGGTCCATCTGGCGGTTCTGCGCGGCCATCTGCAAGGCATTCTCACGGGACTTGACGGCCATGAACGCTGCCGGGACGAGAAACTGATCGTTCTCGTTGGATTCCCGAACGGCTTCGTACGCCTGGGCCGCTTCACCGTACCGCCGGGAGTAGAACAGCGCCTGCGCCAGGTTGTACCGAAACGCATACGCGTCATCGTCGTTCGGGTTGTTCTCGATGAACGCCGCGTACGACTGAATCGCGAGGTTGTACTGCTGGTCCGCCCGACGGAAGGCCTCCACCGCCGCAGCCTGCTCCGTGCGTTGCTCCGCAGGACTCGTCGCCGCGCGGGCCAGCGCCAGGTGCCTTTGCGCCTCCAACCTGAAGTTGGTCGCCGCTTCGTGGTACCGCAGCGCCGTGTCGTGCGTCGCGTTGCGGGCTTCGACCTCAGCCCGCCGCTGCGCCTCGGGGTGATTGTTGTTGGCGTTCCACCAGGCCGATCCCTCGGTGAAATTCACCAACCGCGCACGGGCCGCAATGGCAGCATCAAACTGCCGTTGGAGGTTGTACGCCCGCGCGATGGCGATCTGTGCGTCCAACGCCTTCGGGTGCAGCGGGTACAGCGCCAGAAAGATGTCATAGAGCGTAATCGCCTCGTAGTACTTCGTCTGGTCAAAGTAATCGTGAGCGAGTTCGAGGTACGCTTCTGGCGTCCACGGCCGGTCGTGGGGGATGTACGCCGTGTGCCCGGGCAACGGGGGGGCGTGCGCGGCGGACACAGGATCCCGCGCCGTCACGATCCGCTCGGGATCCGACGGGGAGACAATTCGCATGATGCCCGCGCAGTCAAACGGCCGCGTGGCGTCTTGCGGCGGGTGAGCGACGGATTCGACCACTTGCTGACAACGAACCACGTCGTCGCCGGGACCCGCGCCCCAGTCGCTTTCAGAAAAGATCACGCCCACCCATTTGACGGTGTCTTCACGATTGCCCTGCCCAGCGGCCTCTGCGCCGACCCAGTCGTAATAGTCCATCAAGAACGAAAAGTTCCGCAGGGCAGACGGGTATCCGTTCTGCATTCTGAAGTACGCCCAGCCGATCTTGTAGAGGGCCTTGGACCAGAAGGGCCCGTAATCGACTCCGGCGTCGAACAGCGCGCGGGCCTCGGGCGGTTGCGGAATGTCTCCGCTCCCGGATCCACCAGCACCCAGCAGCGCCGCGGCGGGAACACCGCTGTTGGCCGGAAGCACCGGCCGTCTGTGCTGCGACGCCCGCATCGCAGCCTGGTACGCCGCGATCGCCAACGCATTGCCGTCGTCCCCGGCGATGTTGTCAAAGTGATCGTCGCCGATGGTGTACCAGACCTCGCCGGCGTACCGCGACGGCTGGCCGTTGGAACCGTTCATCGGCTGGCAGCCGTTGTAGTCCGTCGGAATTCCCACGGGCTCGGTCGCCGGGCCCGGCGGCGCGGGAGACAACGGCGCGGTTTGCATTGCAATCCCGCCTACGCCACCGTCCGACGTTCCACCCGACAGGGGGGGTGAAATCAGCGCGGGCCCGCGGGGGCGGAGAATGTCAAAGAGATGTCCGCAGGTGATGGGTTGGTCCACGGGCTGAAGTGGCGCCGCGAGGTCGAAGCCATGGTCCCGGTCGTAATGGAATCGGGATGGACACACGAGACCTTTGTAGGCCGTCATGGCCTCGGGCTCGCGGTTCATTTCTTTGAGCACATACCCAAGAAGGTAGTGCGTGGCGTCCATCAGTCGGTAGTTGGGAAAGCGCGCGACGATGTGACGGTAGAGCAACACCGAACAGCGGTAGTCCTCGGGCGCCTGCGGGACGTTCCCCGTGGGAAGCCCGCGCGCCTGAAGATCCTGGGCGATCTGGTCGCTCCGCTCATCCGCTTCGAGCTTCGCAAACGCCGACTCGTCGTAGTACAGTTCCGCGAGGCGGAACATCACGTCGGGCGTGTACTCCGTGTCCTCGGGGTACATCTCCAGAAAGCGTTCGAACACCTGGATCGCATGGCGCCGGGCCTGGGCCTCCGCCGCCCGCTCCGCGGTCAGTTGCCGGTCAAAGCCCGCCCGAAGCCGACTGAGCTGCCGGTCATGCTCCCGAACCAGGATTCCGTTGACGCTCTGGCGAAAGCCACGCCCACGGTCAATGAGCCCATTGGCCTCGGCTTCAAGCAACCGAAGGGCATCGAGTTGCGCGGTCGTCGGGGTCGGTTCGGGCTGTAGCTGCATCGCCCCGGACCCGGCGAGCAACGCCGAAAAAGCCGGCGACATCACACCGGCATCAGGCGCCGAGAGACCCGACGGTACAACGCCGACGTCCCCACTGGGAGCCGCCCCGCTGGTGACCATCGGGTTAGACACCGCGGCGTCGACGGCACCCACGGAGGCATCCCCGGCGGGCGACCGATGCGAAGGCCCCAAAGGCTGGGCATCGGCGACGGGCCGCACGAGGGCGACGACCAGTACCAACAGCAAGCCCCAACGCATGCGACCTTCAAAGCTCATGGCGCCTGCCCTCGAACAGCCCCGGCGGTCGGAGCTTGAGATGTCGATCCCGGTGTGGACGTTGACGTCGGCGCCGCGGAGGAACCTCCGGCAGGCAACGAAACATTGTGCAAGTCAAACGACGTCGGCGGTGTCTGTGTCGGTGGTGCTTGTGTCGTTGGTACTTGTGTCGGTGGAACCGTTGGAGCAACCGCGGTGCCCGGTCGCGTAGCGTTGGCACCCGTGTGTGCGTTCAAGACCTGGCGGTCTTCGAGCGACGCCCCTTCGGTGACCTCGGAGAATTCGTCATTGAGGGACGAGATCTCCCGGGTTTCTTCTTCAGCAAGCATCCGGTTGCGGTTGTTGTGCTCTTCCCGCTGCTCCCACGCGACGTCGACAAGGCCCAGGTCCGAGCGCATCACGATCTGGTAAAAATGCACTTGGACGTTGCGAAACTGCTGAAGGATGAGATTGCCGACGACCTCGGACGACTCGCCTTCAAGGGCCGCGAGGCGCTCACGGTAGCCCGCGACACGCGCTTGTTCTTCACGCACCTGCGCTTGGATTGCCTGGATCCGTTGATCGACCTGCACGTTGACGCGCCCGTCAAAGTCGCCAATGAGCCGGTCGATGCCGTCGAGACGCACCAGAAGTCCGTCGGCTTCGGTGGGCATTCGCCCCGCGGCGCGCAGCGCGGCGGCTTCACGGCCCACGACGTCCCGCACCTGCTGCCGAACCACCACGTCGTGCGCAAACCTCGGGTCGCCTGGACCAATCTGCGCGCGACCTTCTTCAATCTGTCGCCGGAGTGCGCTCACCCGGTCGCGGTACTGCTGTATCGCCTGGTGTTGCGTGGTGAGTTCCCGACGGATCTCGTCGGCACTCACACCCGGAGCCGCGTGCGTCGGGTCCGAAAGATAATGCTCCAGGGCCACGACCATCGCCTCGAGCGCCTCCACCCGCTGCTCGTTGCGTTGCACCTCTTGCGAGAGGGTCTGAAACTCCCCCTCGGCCTGCCGGTCCCGGCGACGCATCCCTTCGTCGTCCACGGGCAATCTTGCAACGGAAGGCCCGAGGGCCCGGCGTTCGGAGATCAATCCCTGGACTTCGACGTTTCCCACGTCCGCCCGGCTGTCCATCTCCGTTGCGATCTGCGCGCGAATCTGTGCCGCGCGATTCAAGAGCTCCCAGACGTTTTGCCGGGCACGCCCGAGATCGGCAAAGACATGCGAGCGGGACGGTGCGCCGAGCGCCGCGTTGAGCTGGTCGATGATCTCCGAAGCGTCACGCACGTAGGTTCGGCAAACATTGAGATCCGAGACCACTTGGAGACTCTCGTCCAGTGCACCGTCGTGACGTACCCAGGCGAGGGCTTCGGCCGGGATGAAACTCGTCGCGTCGAACACCTGGAGGTTCGACCGCACCAGTTCTTGAAAGTACTGTTCTGGGTTCGAGTGCTGCGCGTTCATCTGTTGGAGTTGGACGTAGATCGGGCCAAACTGCGCCCGAACTTCTTCAAACACCTGCTGCGCCCGGTCAAAGCGTCCCGACCGCAGAAGCAGGTTGCCCCAGAGGATCTTGCCTTCGGGAATCAACGGGCTGTCCGGCGACGAGATCGCCAGGATCTCCAACGCCCGTTCAGCCCGCACGGCATCCCCCGACTTGATGAACGCCCACGACTGCTCAAAGAGCGCCCGGTCAAAGAACGGCGAGCTCCGGCCCACCTGGGAGTAGGCATCAATCGCCGCGTCGAAGTTTTCGCGTTCGATCTGGAGGCGCCCGATGGCCAGCGCGGCGAGGTCCACCACTTGCTGTTGTTCTGCCTGGTCCGACCCGTCGGGCTGAATCGCCAGCACGCGCTGAAAAGCCTCGATGGCCTCGGGATAGCGCTGCTGTGCCGTCAGGATCGCGCCTAGAAAATACCTCGCCTGAGGATAGATCGGCGCATGGGCTGGAATCGCTTCAAACGCCTGCCGGGCACCGTCGTAGTCGGGAGGGTGACGTAGAAACAGGTACTTTCCACGGATGTACGACGTCTGCGCAGAGATCTCCGACGAGGGAATCTGCCCAAGGCGTTGAAAATACCCGTCGACGCCATCGTAGTCGTTGAGCCGCAGCGCGATCTCGATCAAGCGCCCAAGGGCCCGCTGGACAAAGGGGCCAAACACCGGCTCACTCGCGTGATCCAGCACCTGCCGAAACCGCGTGCGCGCACCGTACCTGTCCCCGGCCAGGTACAGGGAATCTGCAAGAAGGTACAAGCCCTGCGGGTACGCCGGTGTGTTGGCGTAGTTTTCAACGATGTCTGTAAAAAGCACCGAAGCGCGGGCGTAGTCCCTTAGTCGGTAGAGCAGTTCGGCGTCGGCAAAGCGCTCTTCGACGTTGGTCGCATGACGCCCCACGGCGGCCGTGCCGGCTTGCAACAGCCCGTCCAATCGCTGTGCCTGTGTCTCGATCGAAGAGATCTCGACCGCTGGCGTGGTCTCTTGCGCCCACGCCACACCCTGCATGCTCAGGGCTCCCAGCATCGCGCTGGACAGCCCAAACGCTCGTCCCGAACGGATCATGGGGTGCCGTGCCCATTGGAGCCACCGGCGGGTGCGCCGCCTGGATTGTCGCCCCCGTTGATGGCCCCGACGCCCTGTCCGTCGACCGAACCCTCGTGCGCGTTGTCCGCGGCGTCCCGGAGCGACATGATCCGCTGGATGTACCGTATCGCCGGGCGGCTCTCCGGGGGCTCAAACGGCCCGCCTTTTTCGTAACCCACCACCCGGATCTGGATCGCCTTGCCCTCGGGCACCGAGAAACTCTGCGTCGATCGCACCCGAAACCGATAGCCCTTCATGTACGGCAGGCCCGCGCCGACGTACTCCAGGGCCACCCCAAGGTTGTGATCCCCAGAGCCAATCTGGCCGTTGTACACCCTGAACTCGGTCTGGTCTCCGAGGGGCCCGGCACCCGTATCGTCGTTACGCGAGATGATCGGCGCGCCGTCGAGCGAGTACACAAGACTTACGAGACGGTACCCCCCGCCCATTTCGTTCTGGTGGGTAATCATCGCCCGGGAGCCACCGACGACGTTTTGAAGGACGGATTCGGCCAGGAGAGAAAGCCTGGCTTTGGAACGGAAGATCTCTTCTTTGAGGGCATCCACCCGTGCTTCGAGATCACGGAGTCGTACCTGGTACTGTTCTCCCGTGAGGGTCCCGCCGTCTTCAAACGGAATCGCGGAAGCCGGACTCGGCGCCGTGCTCGGAATCACCCCGCCGTCCCCGTCGGGTGTCCCCGGCCCGGCCAGAACACTCTGGGGTACGGGCGCTCCCGCAGAAGGTGTCGTCGGCGCCGTGGTCGGAGGGATCGCCTCGGGGGTCGCCGTCGCCACGGGCGTCGCTGCCCCTACGGGTGAATGCGCAGGAGCACCGTGATGCCCCCCCGCAGCCGGGTGCCTTGGGTGGCCCGGGTGCACGGGCTGCCCAAATGCCAGGGCCGAAGCCCCGAAGACCCCCACCAACGTCAGTACTGAGAGCCGCCACCGCATGTCACTTCGCCCCTTTGAACAGATACCCGAGCCGCGGGAGTGTGCCTGTATTCCGCACCTGCACGCCAGCACGGAGTGCATCACGGCCTTCGCTGGCGGGTTCGGTCCCTAAACTTCCCGCGGGAACCCCGAAACGTGCATCATCCTGGATGCGTCTTGTGTCCATGAGAGCCATCACGGTGCGGTCGCTCCGGCTTGCGGGCTCGGCGTCCGGGTTGGCGCAGCGGGTCCGCCGACGGTTCCCGGGGCATTCGACTGCTGCGTGAGCGTCTGGGCCTCCCGAAGGGTCATCGGCGTCTGGGTGTACCGAATCGCCGGGCGGTCTTCGATCGCCGACGTCGCCCCACCGCGCTCGTAGCCAACCACCACCAGCCGCAGCGCGCGCCCCTCGGGCACCGAAAACGACTGCACCGACCGCGCCCTGAAGGTATATCCCCGAATGTACGAAAAAATTCCGTACCCGTTGCCTTGGTATTCCAAGCTCACCGTGAGGTTGTGATCCCCCGAGGTGACCGCACCGTTGTACACGGAAAAACTGGGCTGATCGGACAGCGAACCGTTGTCGTCCGTGCGCGTCGCGATCGTTGCACCGTCCAGGGAATACGTCGCCCGCACGAGCCTGAAGGTCGAGCCCATGTCGTTTTCATGGTCGATCAAGAGCCTCGCGCCGCCGCCGGTGCGTTCGAGCACCATGGCGGTGATTTGTTGGAGCCGGGTGTGGGACTGGGTGATATCCCCGGTGAGGGCTGTCATTTCGCGGTCGACGTCCATGATTGCAATCATGGGCACGGTCGTCGGCGCAGCGGGCACCAGGGGGGCCGCCGCAGGGGGCACCACCGTGGCCGATGCGTCTGTTGGCGCGGTCACCGTCGGCGGTACCAACCCCGGTGCGGGTGCCGCGACCGACGGGACCGGCGGGGTCTGTCCCGCTGACAGCATCGGGGCAAGAACGATTCCGGCAAGCGCGGTCAGGGCGATCGACAGTCGATGCATCAGATGCTTTCTTGGGTGCAAACGCAGTCGCGGGGGCACCCTGCGATGCCTTGGAGGGTTTAGGGCCTCACCCTGTTGCCACTGGAATCCATTGGATTCCATCGGTTCTGCTGCCCCCTGGTTGTGTGCCATCGCGTCGAGCCCGTCGCGCTGAGACCGTCTTGCCACGGCGGAATCCGCCACCGCGAGGGTGTACCCCAGCACGGCCCGGCCGGTCAACGGAGGCGCTCACGCCCTGGGGAAAGTCCTGGCCGACTCCGTTCAATTCCATTCTCGGTGCATCACCCCGCCGGGGCTTTCGATCCCCCCACCGTCGAAAAAGTCCCTTCGTAGAGGGCGTCAGACGGCTCGCGACGACGGAGCCCGTCTCCCCGCCAGGAGATTTTCTTCACGTCCAGGTGAGTTTCTTCACGTCCAGGTGATGGTTCTTCACGTCCAGGTGAGTTTCTTCACGTCCAGGAGATTTTCTTCACGTCCAGGTGATGGTTCTTCACGTCGACGTGATTTTCTTCACGTCCAGGGCAGCGTGACGGGGACGCACACCGACTGAAAGATCTGTTGATCCATCGCCGGTCGGGCGTTCTACCGATCGCAGACGGCGGCATTGATCAACAGATCTTGAAGTGACGAATCGGCCAGCGGGGAGACGCACCGACCTCCGGGGGACAACCTCGCAGAACGCCGGTCTGCCAGCGCGCCCCCGTCCCCGTGTCGCCTGCACGACAACACCCGACGGGATGCTACGATCCGGCATGGCGTTTGTACGGCCCTTTGAGAATACCCGGCCGGTGCTTGGTCACCATGTTTATCTCGCGGAGAGCGCAACGGTCATCGGCGACGTCTCCCTCGGGGATGAGAGTTCGGTGTGGTACCAGACCGTGCTGCGCGGGGATGTGATGCCGATTCGCATCGGCGCACGCAGCAATCTCCAAGACCTCACGATGGTGCACGGTACCACCGACCTCGCGGGGGTCACCCTCGGCGACGAGGTCACGGTGGGCCATCGGGTGGTCTTGCACGGCTGCACCGTCCACAACCGAGTTCTCGTCGGGATGGGCGCGATCGTGCTGGATCTTGCGGTGATTGAGTCGGACGTGGTGCTCGGGGCTGGCTCCCTCGTGCCGCCGCGGACGCGCCTGGCGTCGGGCTACGTCTACGTAGGCGCGCCCGCGAAGCGCATCCGCCCGCTGAACGACGCCGACCGCGCCATGATCGACGCCGGATGGCGCTCGTACGTAGACCTTGGCAAACGATTCGGCCCCGGCCAGACGTAGACGACGGAACCAGTCCCGGTGTCGTCCCGACGCGCAGGGGAGCCCGTACCAAGCGATTCAACCAGATTCTTTCACCCGTACATCAGGGACCGAACGAGCTCGGTCCAGTACGCGCGGGTCTTCCATGCACGGGAGGGCGCTCCCAGACGCTTGGGGACCAGACTTTGAAAGCGACTGAAGGTGTCCTTGAGGCGCGCGCGGTCTTCGAGCCCGGCGCCTGACGCAAGGGTTGCGCTCACGGCCAGGAGCATCGGGAGCGTCACCGCCACGGCAACACCCGCGGCCATCACGTCCAGCAAGCCCGTGGGCGGGAGCATGGATTTGAGAAAAAGAAAGGCTGTTTCGCCCGTGGTCTTGCCGAGAAAAGCCGGGAGCAGGGCGAGCACGCTGCTCGATGCGAGATACCGTCCCGTGTAGGCATAGTAAAGGGCAGAGATCGCCGTCACCTGCGTCGACGTGGTCAGCGCTGTCCCGACGCCGGGTCCCGGAACAAAGGCCTCGCCCGCAACGGCGATGCAAGCGCCAACGATGATGCGAAGCGCTGCCGAGCGCTTGTCCCGCATGCACGCCGCAAACAGGATCTCGGAGCCGTCCGTGGCCAGAAATTTGTAGATGTCCTCACGGAGTTCTTCGACGCCCCGCACGATGATCGGCGCCGTAGGCTTGGACTGTGGGTCGTACCCTCGCGTGCAGGTCGGGTAGATCCGGGGTGTCGCCAGCGCGCCGCACCATTGTTCCATCACTTCGTTCAACGCGGAGTCTTCAAGGTCGTCCCCGGCGTCGACCTTGTTGAGGACGACGAACACCCTGCCCGCTCGCTTGCAAAGATCTTGGTAAACCGCCTGCTGCGAAGCGTCGGCCGAGCCCGTGACCACCAGGATGCCGACGTGGATGTGCGCGAGGAACCCTTGGGTTTTCTCGCTGTTTTCCCGCTTCAGGTCATCGAGGCCAGGCGTGTCGATGATGCTCGCTTGTGCGGTAAGGTCATAAACGTCGAAGCCCGTGGTGACCCCCGATCGTGCGCCCACGGTCGCCACGGGGTTGCCCCGGGTGCAGCCAAAGAGCGCGTTGATCAACGAGCTCTTTCCCGTACTCACTTTGCCCACGACCACAACGTTCAGCTTCTTGGTCTCCATGCGACGCCTGAAATCCTCGACGCCCGCACCAAAGATGTCCGCGATTGTGCCCGGGTGCTCCCCTGACTTCGTCATCGGTTCCTCATGGGGGTGTCGCGCACTGTCCGTGCTCGCACGGGGGATTGTACTCCATGAAGCCCCGTCGGCACGGCGAACCCACTGGGTCCATGGCGGTGCATGGCGGTTGGCACAGCGAAGGACCCGGGGAGCCCCAAGGTCGCGTACAATCCCCCGGGCGTGCATTGAACCAAGAATCACCCGTCGCGTTGCTGTCATCGGGCCCGTACGGCGACCCGCGGGGCGGGGTCCGCTTGGGAACCGTGAAAGCGTGCCCCGTGGCGAGGTTCATGTGAGTGATGCACAGCAAGAAGACAGCCGCGACGAAGATCTCTTCGCGCGGTTTCGGTCGGGTGACGCCATGGCCTTCGATGCGCTTATGCAAAGGCATCGTCGACCGATCTACAATCTCATTCTACGGTCCGTCGGAGAGAAAGCCGTCGCCGAAGACATCCTCCAGGACACCTGGTTAAAGATCCTTCAAGCCGCGCCGACCTACGATCCGTCGGTGAAGTTCATGCCGTGGGCCTACGCCATCGCGCGGAACTTCTGCGTCGACAGGACCCGCAGGCGCGTGGCGCGACCGCAAGGGCCCGGCGAACTTGTCGGCGATCCGGGCATCCCGGTGGCCGCCGAGGTCCAAGACATGGACGCTCAGTCCAAGATCGTGTCGGCGATCGAAGCCCTCCCTGGAGAACAGCGCGAGGTATTCGTCTTGCGTGAGCTTTGCGCCCTACGGTTTTGCGAGATCGCCGACGTCGTAGGCGCTCCAGAAGACACGGTGCGATCTCGGATGCGCTACGCGCTCGAAAAGCTCCAGGAGGCCCTAGGGGACGACAACGACACCCCCCAGGCTCTCGGATGACCGCCATGGACTGCGACGTTTGCAACAACCTCCTTCTTGACGTGATCTACGGCGACCTGGATGAGGCACGTACCGCGGCGGTCCATCGCCACGTCGAAACGTGCGCCGATTGCCGTGCGGTACACGCGCGGCTGAAACGCGGTCACGCCCTCGCAAGCCGGTACGAACCCGCCGAGGCACCGTCGCCCGACGACACCCTCTTTGCGGCCGTCCGTGCTTCCATCGAACGCGCTTCTGCCCCCCTCGCGCCGCAGCCCGAAGTCTCCCCGCCCGCCGACGCCGTCCCAGGATTTGAGTCTCATCCCATGCGCGTCCCGCGGTGGTTTCGCCGTGCCGGGGAGTTCGCCATGCGCCGCGAGGTGGCCATGGCCGCAGTCTTTCTCTTGATGGTGGGGGTGGGGTTGCGGTTTTATCAGGTACAGCCCCTGCGGCGTTCGGTGGAGGCCGAAGGGGGTGCCGCACCCGAAGTGATTCCCGCCACAGAAGTCCCTTCGGCCGAGTCCCCGACGCCCGCCGCGATCCTGGCTGCGACACCGACGTCGTTGTCCCGTGCGCGGCGACGGACCGAACCAGAAGTCCACGCACCATGGGAGGTGGCGCTGGCCGAAGCCGAAGACCTACGGGCACGACAAGCAAGCGATCAGGCCATCGAAGCCTACGTCCGGGCGATGCAACTTGCCCCGGATGACGAAACAAAGCACAGGGTCGCCATACGGTATTGCCCCTACGTCGTCGGTCTTCGAGGACCTCTGGGAGCGCCCGAACCATGCAACCACACAGGGAGTGTACCCTCGGCGCGGCGATCCTCCGGGGCGCACCCGACGGAGGACGGCCCGCCTCCGGCTGACGATCCTGGCGTCGTCCCCGGCTCCGGGCGTTGATTCCAGTGCATTAGTTGCCGGCGCGACGCCGCTGACAGCACCATGGCCGTCGCTGTGACGCACCTGTACCCAAGGTTCGAGTATCCCATCCCTCCCCCGAGGTTTGTGACCGTCGCCTGCATGGCGTTGGCCCTTGTGCTGATCGCAGGTGGCCTGCCCGCGGCGATCCCGTCGCTTGAAGCGCAAGCCAGGGTCGAAACGGGCGAGATGCCGAAAGGCGTCACACTTTCTCCGGACGGACGGCGGTTGTACGTCACCAACTACGGCCAACTCGATCACCGCAGCGTCACGGTCCACGATGCAGACACGCTCGCCCGCGTCGATACCATCGACCTCCCGGGAATCGTCGTCGAGAGCGCCGTGAGCCCCGATGGGACCACCCTCTACGTCTCCAACTTTCGGCGAAACACGGTGCAGACCGTGGACGTCGCGAGCCATCGGGTGATCCGCGAAGTGTCGGTGGGCGAGCGACCCAAGATTCTCGAGCTCTCTCGCGACGGTCGAAGGCTCTATGCTGCCAACTGGTCGGGCCGGTCGGTCACCGAGTTGGACGCCCGTACGGGCCAGGTCGTCCGAACGCTCAGCGCTGGCAATCACCCGAGGGGCATGGCGCTCACCCGACGCGGGAGGTTGTACGTTGCCAACTTTAGCGATCGGTCGATTGACGTCTATGACGGCCCGGCGATGACGCAACACCGCCTGCTGAACTCGGTGTGCCGGGTACCACGCCACCTCGCGCTCTCACCCGACGAGCGGATGTTGTACGTATCGTGCTTGACGGACTCTCTTGTCGCGGTGCTCGACACGCGGACCGAGACTGTGGTCCATCGGGTTGCTGTTGGGCGCTCGCCCAAGGCGCTCACGGTGCTTTCGGGCGGGCGCTACGTCGCCACGGCGGACTACGGTGGCAGCGGTGTGTCCTTGATCGACACAAGCACCTGGACAGCAACCTCGGTAGACATTCCGGGGATGGACCACGCCAGCGGAATCACCGCGGCGCGGACGGGGCTACGGTTGTTTGTCACCGGGTGGTACGACGGGCATTTGTACAGCGTGGGAATCTCCGGGAGGGGCCCACACCTGACGCTCCCGCCGTTGCTGCGCGCGCAGACGCTGACCCTGCGAGCTTTTCACGACCAACACCCCGCGGAGTAGAAAAGGGTCTTGGCCCTTAGGGGTCACTGACGGCGTAGGACCGTACCGTTGCCAAAGACCACGGCATCGATCGCCCCGTGCGTAGCGTGGGCAGCGACAGGGACCAGCCCGCGAGGCCAGCCCGCCGCAAGAACTTCGGGCGGGTCAAAGGGCCCGACGATTCGTAAAGTCTCCGCTTCGAGCCGTACCTCCATCCCGTCGACCTCAACGACGGGCTCGGCGCCTGCGTCTGGCTCGGGCGACATCACCTCATCGTGGCGCCAGACAACCCCATCGTGGCTCGAAAACTCCCGTGCGGGGACATCGCAAGTCATGACTCGAAGCAAGTCGCCATCCATCCATGCAGACCGCACCGCGGCGTGGAGGGTCGCGCGCCAGGAGCGACCGCTGTTCTGGGACACGCGAATTTCACCGCCGCAGGCGTCGGGGTTGGTCGGCGGGCCAAGGCCAACCACCCGTCGGCGGTCGAGCACGCCGATGAGTTGCCATGGGAGCGGACAGGCGACCCAGTGAAGCCCGCCATCGTCCGTCCACCATAGGGCGGTGCCCGCCAGCCAGAACGTATGCACCGAAAGGGCTCCGCCGCGCGTGCCAAGGTTGAAGTGCCCGGGAGCCGTGGCAATGAGATTCCACCGACGGCCGGTCGTGCGGCTCAGGGCAACGCCGCCGCCGACACCCAGCAGGGTTCCATCGGGGTACAAAAAGACCTGTCCGCCCGTGGGTGAGCCCGCGCGGTGCCAGTGCACGCCATCGTCCGAGGCCCAGGACGTGTTGTCGTCTTCGCACAACAGCGCCCTGTTGGTCGACAGGGTGCACCCTTGCGGCAGCGCCGCGGGGAGAGACACGTCCGTGTGGGTATCGACAGGCGGCCGGGTAAATCGCCGCCAAGTCTCTCCGTGGTCTGCACTGTATGACTCTCCACCCGTGGATTCTCCCGAAAGACGTACGGCGATGACACCATCGCCCGCACATGCGAAGGCGACTTCAGTGCCAGATCGCGGCCATGGGAGGTTCACAGATTGCCAGGTGATCCCGCCGTCGATGCTTCGTAGTGCAGGGGGCTGGCGCGCCGTGGGTGACTGTACCGCGAGATACATCACGGACCCGCAGCGGATCGGCGAGAAATCACCATCGACACCGTGGGCGGTGACATGCCGGAGAGATTGCGTGCCGGAAAGGCCGGAAAGGCCAGATGGCGGGAGATCGACATCGCGGGCAGCCGGGGGGCTGGGATCGAGGGCTTCGCGAAGATCGACATTGTCCGAGAAAGCGAAAGCGAAGCTAGACCAGTCGACGTGATCGAGGACGGCGCGCCAGTGACGCCCGTCGTCGTCGCTCACGCACATTTCGCTGGTGGTGGTGGCCACCAGACGCCCCGCGAGCCGGTCAACATGCTCGACCCTCGGAACCGACGGCCAGCCGATGAGTTCCCAACCCGGTGCGGTCTGCGGCGGCGAAGCGGGCACGCAGGGCTCGCGCGGCCGCGCGGAAGTCGGTACGTTGTCAAGGGCACGTACGGGAACACGAGGTGCTCGCCCGGGCGCCGAGGCGCACGCGCTGACCGTACAGATTCCGGCCATCAAGAAGGCAAAGGGTGGCCAGCGAGTCACGCGGTACAGCCTACACCCACGGACTCGTCACCAAAGTGGAACACCCAAATCAGACGCTACGGGTGTATCTTTGCTGCGGAAGCACGACCCTGTCTGGTGAAGGGCTCGGTCTTCAAAACCGGTGACGTCGGCGCCTTCGCGTCGCGTGGGAGGTTCGATTCCTCTGTGCTTCCGTCATGTTTGAAGACAGGGTTTCCCGGGGATCGTCGGGCCGACTCCCGAGGACTCGCGGACCATGGACTCAATCGCGCCAAAGAGCATGGTCTGGGAGGCTTCCAGCGAGAAAATATGGTTAGTATCCGGCGCCACCGTGAGGTCGTAGCCCTTCCAGAGCTCACAGTCGAGGGAAAGTTCCCTTTGGCCAAAGTACGCCATGAAAGTAGGGTGGTAGGTCGAACTGTTGAGAAAGCGCACACGCTGCCCCGCAGCGAGACACGCCCGAAACGCCGATGCCACCATCTCGTTGCGAACATCTCCCGCAGTGTTTGCACCTGGATCGGCGCCTTCCTGTACAGCAGCGGGCAGTGGCTTGAGCACCCTATCAACGTGCCCACGAAGCACGCCAGGGAGCCTTGGAAACAAGGGCTCGATGCAGGCCCGCACGCGTTGACGGAGGGCCTCACCCAGCAATCGGTAGTCACTCTCGCCCGACAACAACCTCCGCCACGCAGCAAGATCCATGGCCTTTCGGCCGTACAGTATCAACACCGTTTCGGCCTCCAGAGGGTTGGTACGTAACAACTCGACGGGGTTTTCTTCGAGAAACTTCTGACGCGCGGCCGACGAGATCGTAACTGGGAGATCCACCAGGACGTGGCCGTAGCAACCCTGAATCATCGGCCCGGCGAAGAGACCCGAGATCGCTCCGCCGCACAGCCCGCCTAACACGATCTTGGAGACCCCCACCGTCCGCGTCACAAAGTCCGTTGCTGCGACCACGTCGTCCTTGAATCCCCCCGTTTGAATGTGCCCGTAAAGGTCCATCACGAACTGTCCGTGCGGCCGCTCGCCCTCGGAGTCTCCAATACCGTGAAAGTCAAAGCGCAGCGTAGGCACACCAAGCTTCGCCAGGCGTCTCGCCACGACGACGTTCATTCGCCACGCACCCACCCGATCTTTTTGCCCCGCCGAAAGCCACACCACACCGGGAGATCCCTTGGTGACACCCTCCTCGGGCGTGTGCAGCACGCCATGAAGGACGTGCCCCACTGGATTTTTGAAGCTCACCGCGGTTTCGGTCATGGTGCCTCCAGCCATGCAAGGGTCTCCGCCACCAGATTGTCTGCGCGGGTGTAAAGCACCTTGCCCTCTGCGTAGAGCGACTGGGTCTCTACCACCTTCGTGACGGTCGCGCTCGCACCGATGGCCTCCGCGAGTGCCAACGTGTCCAGATTTTCCCGTGCAGTTGCCATACGCACCACGTCGACGAGTAGGGTTCTCCCGGCGTAGCCCTTGAGGTCCAATGTGAGGTCCACGGCTGAGACCCCGCGGTACTGCGCGAGCGACAAGCGATACCCAAAGAGGTTGATGTCGTCCCCGCGCTCCAACCCCTGGATCAGGGCTTCGCGCGAGACTCCCACGCGCTTGTGCAGCACCATTTCTGCAGAGAGATGCGCACGCAAGAGTTCCATCACATAAGCATCTCCCCGCACGACGGGCTGCCAGAGGACCAGACGCTCGGGAGCTAATGCACGAGCAGCCAGCGCGGCCAGCGTCGCGCCAAAACGTAGACCGTAGAGTCCCACGCGGGTAACTCCTGTGCGCACACGGAGTTCGTCTACTGCCGTGGCGATATCGTCAAGCCAGCCCTCCACCGTGGCATCACGCCAGTCGCCCGCAGAGTCACCGTGACCGTAGAGGTCAAAGCGCAGCGCCGGGCGTCCTGTGGCCGCAAGCCTCCGGGCGATGTCTCCAAGGACCGAGTGTGCGTCCTGCCGTTCCTCCATGAAGGGATGAACGATCACAGCGCCGTCGGTGCGGCCCCGAAGGCCCAACGCGGGAGGGGTTTCGAGAAAACCGTAGAGCCCGTGGCCGCGGCTGTTGAAGAAAAAGCCCTCGCCCACAGTCTACGCCTTCTTGCGGACGATGTACGCGACGATGTTGGCGATGGACTCCAGGTTGGACGGGACCATCTCGTCGTCGAGGACCTTGATCCCAAAGTCCGACTCGATGAAATTGATAATCTCTAGAACGCCCGTAGAGTCCACGACGCCCGTGTCCAACAGCGAGATCTCGTCGGCAAGCGCTGCGGGGTCAGCCACTGGAAAATTCGACGTCACAAATGCTCGGACCGAATCCCTGACTGTCGTTCCCATGAGTCTATCTGCCTCCATCCGTGTCCGGCCACGGGGGATTCCCACGGTAGCACATCACCCGTTCACTCAAGCCCTTTCTTGAGGATCTTGCCCATGGCAGTCTTGGGGAGTTCGGGCATAAACACCACGGACTTTGGCACCATGTAGCTCTCCAGCCACCGCGCGACCTCGCGCTGCACGTCTTTGTCCGTGTACCTCCCCTCAGCGCCGGTCTGCATCACAAGAAAGGCTTTGACCGCCTGTCCAAGGAGCGGGTCATCGACCCCGATGACCGCACACTCCCGTACGCCGTCCAAGCGCATCAGTGCCGCTTCGACCTCTCGCGGGGCGACTTTTTCGCCGCGTGACTTGATGACGTCATCCTTGCGCGAAACGAAGTACAAATAGCCCTCGGTGTCCATGCGACAGGCATCCCCGGTGTAAAACACCAATTCACCTGGAAGCGGCCCGGGCTTCAAGTGCTTCGCGGTCTGTTCTGGTTTGTCCCAGTAGCCCCGCATGATGTGGGCGCCACGCACCACGAGTTCGCCCACTATCCCGGGAGGGACCCTGCGGTCGTTGTCGTCTACGATCCAGAGTTCGGTGCCGGGAATGGCGAAACCCACGGAATCAGGCTTGCGGTCGAGGTCACCCGGGGGAAGGTACGAACAACGCTTGCACTCGGTGAGGCCGTACATCGACCAGATGCCCGCGCAGGGAAACAACCGACGGAGCGTAGATACGTGCGTGGGCTGTAGCGCCGCGGCGGTGTTGGTGACGTACCGTACCCCGGAAAGATCCGGGAGATCTACTGACGTGAGTTCGCCAAGCATGGCATACATCGTCGGCACACCAGGAAAGCCCGTGACCCCTTCGTCAGCCATGATCTTCAAGGTCTGCAAGGGAAACGCAAACGACCGTTCAAGCACCAGGCGGGCTCCGACGCGAAACGCCATGATCATCTGATAGAGGCCGTAGTTGAACGCGAGCGGGATCGCGCCGAGAATGACGTCGTCCGGGGTGTTGGCCAACAACGACGTGATCGACCAGCTCGAAAACTCCATATTCTGGTGCGTGAGCATGACGCCCTTGGGCTCGCCCGTGCTGCCCGACGTATAGATGATCGCCGCGAGGTCGACGGAGATCCCCGCGCGTGGGGGCGGCGTCTCGGGCCTGCCCGCTTCGGCTTCGGCGATGGGGACACCCGCCCCTGTGTCGACCCCGACGGGCACAGAGCCCGACACCACGACCGAGCGCACGATGGGTGAGCGCGCTACGGCCTCGGTCCACTGTCTCGCATGGAGACCTTCACCAATGAGGGCACACACGCGGGCATCACGAAGGATGTACCCAAGCTTTTCAGACCGGGTAAGCGGATTTATCACGATGAATACCGCATCGGCCTTGAGAATTGCCCACACGGCAACGACCGTATCGACGGCGTTGTCGGCGTAGACGGCCACGCGGTCACCACGGGCCACTCCGGTCGCACGAAGATGGTGCGCGAGACGATTGGCGCGGGCATCGAGTTCGCCGTACGTAAGCCTGCGCTTATGGCACACGAGGGCGACCTTGTCTCCCCAGCGCGCAGCCGAAGCTTCAAGAAACTCAGGGACGAGGCGCATCAAGACACCATCCAGGCCGTCAAGAAGGTCGCAGACGTCGAAAATGCCGTCATCCGCTAAGACTTAGTTCTCGATCTCGGAGACGGGTGCAGCGAGCAGCGGGCCGAGGTGCAACGGACGGGTCGCGCGGCGCTTGGCCTCGATGTCACGGTACACCCGTTCGACATCTTCGGCCGCGATCCCCAGTACCGGCGCGACATCGCTCGCGGGGGTCCCTTGATTGTGCGCGTAGAGACAAAGGTCCATGGCCTCGTAGGGCAGGGCGTAATAAAACTCTTCTTGTGACTGCGGGAGCGAGAAGGTATCCGTCGTCGGCGCGCGCGTGCAGATCTCTTCGGGTACGCCAAGCGCACGCGCCATGGCGTACACCTGCGACTTGTACAGATGGGCAATGGGTTTGACGTCGGCGAGTCCGTCCCCCCCCTTGACGAAAAACCCCTGGTCGTACTCCAGACGGTTGGGGGTACCGCACACGGCATAGTTCAATCGGTCGGCGTGATAGTACTCGAGCATCGCGCGGGCGCGTTGCTTGAAGTTGGTCGCCGCCACGAGTTGCAGGTAGGCCTTGAGGGGCAGCCGCGCGGTCTCTGTCGTCCCGTCCGGACGTTGGACGGTCAGGCGTGAAACGTTGAGACGGTCGCCTTCAAGGATGGACGGAATGACAATCTTGTACTTCCACGCCGGAGTGTAGTCTGAAAACACCATCGCGACGGCTTCGTCCTGCCGGGCGTAACAGCCAAGGGCCGTGAGCGACGGGGAGAGGTTCTCGGTGACCGTCTGGATCCCGAAGCGCTCAGCCAGCAGCATGCCGTAGTCCAGGGACTCACCCGACGACTCACGCTCGGGCATGAAGAGCCCCAGGACTTTTTCTTTACCCAGCGCTCGAACGGCAAGAGCGGTGCAAAGGGCACTGTCGATGCCGCCGGAAATTCCGCACACTAGGCCCCTGCGCCGGAGGGTGGTGCCGACTTGCGTCCTGAGCACCCCTGCGATCTCGTCCGCAGCGCTTTCTATTTCCTGGATCTCGAGCACTTTCTTCGAGAAAATCACGGATGCAACTCCCTCCATCTGCCAGCCGCACACCAGGTTGTACCCTGTTTCGGACCGGCCGAAAACCCAGCTACGCCGCGTTGACGAAGCGCCCAAGCCCAAAGCGCCGGACGGCGTTGACCGTTGTCTGTGCGCGAAGGTCTGCCTCGGAAATCCCCAACGTGCCCGCGAGGTGATGGGCCGTCGCCGAGAGAAACGCCGGCTCATTGCGCTGCCCGCGGTGGGGGATGGGCGCCAAGTACGGACTGTCCGTTTCGATCAGCAACCGGTCAAGGGGGATCGTTCTGGCCACCGCCCGAAGATTCTCAGCGTTCCTAAATGTCACCACGCCCGAAAGCGAGAGGTCAAAGCCCATGTCCAGAGTCGCCCGCGCGAAAGCCGTGTCTTCGCTAAAACAATGAATCACGCCGCCGACGTCCCGGGCCCCCTCTTCGCGCAGAATCGCCAGGGTGTCGTCGGCCGCCTCGCGGGTGTGAATTACCAAGGGCAACGCACGCCGCCGCGCCAGTGCGACCCACCATCGAAACGCATCTCGCTGCGCGCCACGAGGCGAGTGCTCATAGTGGTAGTCAAGACCGACCTCGCCGACGGCCACCACCCGTGCGCGTGCCGCGAGAGCCTCCATCGCTTCCATCGCTTCGTCCGTAACGAGCACAGCATCGTGCGGGTGGATCCCCACCGTGGCCACAACATCCGCGTGCCTCTCGGCGAGTGCGACGGCTTCGATCGCGCTCGCGGTCCCCCGCCCGGCACCTATCGAGACAAACCACACGATCCCCTCACCACGCCCCCGCGTGAGGACGCCATTGCGACCTCCATCCCCATCGGCAAAGTCGGCAAAGTCCAGGTGACAATGTGAATCGACGATGGGCCCGTTCACGATTGCCCTCTGCCGTGGGCGCCGGCACTCGATGTTCGGGCATCAAGGGCAGCGAGGGTCTCGCGGGCAAGGCGCCGCCGGACCGTGGGAAGCACCCGTGAGGCCATGGACTCCAGCGCGGCACGTGCCTCTCCGGCAACCTCCTTGGGTGCCGCCGCAAGGGCGTCCATGGCGTCACGCAAGAGATCCGCGACGTCGTCGCCGGCGACCGCCCGACGCCCAAGCACAAAGTGGGACAAGGCTGGAACGGCCCTGGGATCCCCCGCGCGACCCAGCGCGATGGCCGCCGTCACCACCACCCGGTCTTGTGGCGAGTCCAAGAGCGCCGCCAAGGCTTCCACGGCCACGGCGCGCACGCACGCTTCAACACCGGGTCGGCGCTGTCGCGAGGGGTTCATTCCACACGAGCGGTCAGGGCCGAGAAGGTCACCAATCTGCGTTGCAGCTTCGGATGCGATCCACGGGTCGTCACTTTCGAGTGCAGCGATGGCAACACCGAGTCCCTCACCAGGGTCCATTTCGATGATCCCTAACAATGCCTGAAATCGCACCTCGGGGTGCGTGTGTCTCATCGCTGCGCGGAGGTGCGCGAGCGCGCGATCACCACCGACTTCAGCGATGGCCATGGCAGCAACCTGACGTACCTCCGAATCTGGATCCTCAAGCCTCGCAGCCATGGCATCGACCAGGTGCCTCGCCGCAAGAATGGCCAGCGCCTGGAGTACCGCCCCGCGGACCGCCGCGTGGGGCTCGCCGAGCAGAGGGGCGAGCGTGTCCGCGGCCTCGCGGGGCGATGCATCGCCCACGAGGCCCAGGTCGTGTGCCGCAGAGGCGCGCACCTCGGGCCGAGGAGACGAAAGGTCGCGGACGGCGGCGGCGTAGGTGCGTCGCAGAGGCGTGAGGCCAAACATCGCTTGAGTCCCTTATTTCACTCGGGTGCCGGGCGGGCAGTCCCGCTCGATGGTGACGACAGAGAGGGCGTCATTCGGGCCACAGGCCAGGAGCATACCATGCGAGGTGATTCCCCGGAGGACCTTCGGGGCGAGGTTGGCCACGACGACAATCTGCCGACCCACCATGGCCTCGGCTGTGTACGACAGCGCGATACCCGCGACGATGATCCGAGGTCCACCAGGCTCGCCAAGGTCCACCGTGAGTTTGAGAAGCTTGTCAGCCTTGAGAACTTTCTCTGCCGCGACGACCTTGCCGAGCCGAAGATCAATCCGTGAGAAGTCCGCGTCGTAGTCAATCACTCCTGGGCTTCCGTCTGTGGAGGAGGGCTGCTCAACGGCTTGTGTTCGGGCCTTCTGCTTCGCTGGGACCCTTTCGACGACATCGTCCTCGACGCCAAGGTCCCGCAGCAGCGCGGCCTCGGAGACCTTGTCAAAGCGCGGAAACACGGGCTCGCCCGGCGCCATGGCCGTGTGTGCCGCAAGACCGCCCCACGGGAGCGGCCAGAGATCCGCGTCAACGCGAGGTGTCAGGGCATCGAGCCCGAGCTGCGTCCGTAGGGCATCCGCCCGCTCGGGGATCGCCGGCCAGAGTTGCACGGACACCGAGCGTAGGAGTTCGAAGACGTGATAAAGCACCGTCGCCAGTCGGGCCGTGTCGCCATTTTTTGCGAGCACCCACGGAGCGTTTTCATCAAAGTACCGGTTGCCAGCGCGCGCTAAGTCGATCGTAGCTTCGAGGGCCCGGTGCGGGGCGTAGGCATCCCACTCGGAGGCAGCGAGCTTTGCGGATTCGGCCGCACAGGCGATGACCGCGGTGTCGACATCTGTAAGGGACTCGCGCGGCGCGTAAGGTACCTTGCCATCAAAGTATTTTGTCACAAAGGGCAGCGCGCGGTGCAAGAGGTTGCCCACGGTCTCTGAGAGATCCGCGCGGGCGCGGGCGATCATCCGAACATGGGAGAACTCACCGTCTTCGCCGAAAGAAACCTCGCGGAGGAGAAAGTACCGGAGGATATCCGCGCCAAGGATTTCGGCGATGCGCTTGGGGTCGGTGGTACCCAGTCGGCGACGTCGCGCGGCGGAAGATTCGTCGACGGTCTTAGAAATCTTGCCCTCCATATTAATCCAGCCGTGGCTGAAGATCGTGCGAGGCAGCTCGGCGTCGGACATCCCAGCCGACATCAAGAAGGCGGGCCAGTACACCGCATGGAAGCGCAAGATGTCCTTGGCCAGAAGTTGCACGTCTGGCGGCCAGAACTGCTCGTGCCGCGGACCATCTTCAAGCGCCGTAAGGTAGTTGAACAGCGCGTCGAACCACACGTAGATCACATGCTTCGGGTCGCCAGGGACTGGGATTCCCCACGAGAAACTTGTGCGGGACAGAGAGAGGTCTCGGAGCCCTTCGCGCACAAAGGCCAGCACCTCGTTGCGCCGCGTTTCGGGGCGAATGCACCCCGGGTTGCGTTCGTAAAAATCCAACAGTCTCTGTGCGTAGGCACTCAGTCGAAAAAAGTACGTTTCCTCTTCGAGCATTTCGACCGGGCGGTCGTGGACGGGGCACAGCCTGCCTTCGCGAAGGTCTTTCTCGGTGTAGTAATCCTCGCAGGAGACACAGTAGAGCCCGGTATACTTTCCGAGATAGATGTCTCCCCGGGCGACGCAGCGCGACCAGTACTTCTGGACTCTTTCCATATGGCGCGGCTCGGTCGAACGGATGAAATCATCCGGGCGCACATGGAGGATGGGCCAGACCTCTCGAAAGCGCGCGGACATCTCGTCGACAAAGGCCCTGGGGCCCATCCCGCGTTTTCGAGCCTCACGTTCGAGCTTCATGCCGTGTTCGTCGGTCCCGGTGAGAAACCACGACGCCTCGCCACGCAGCGCGTGATAGCGGGCAAAGGCATCTGCCGCGAGGGTGGTGTACGCCGTACCCACGTGAGGCGCCGCGTTGACGTAATAAATCGGCGTGGTGATGTAGTAACGCTTGGCCATGACTCCTGATCCATGCAGGGTGCACTCGCTGGGCCCGCATCTTCGCACGCTCGCCCTGGGTCAATCCATACGTTCGGAGAGTCTTCGCGGCACAAGCGTCACGCCGGCGAATGCACGAGCGCCGCTCCCACCCTTTGGGGACTTCACCCGTCCGTCGCGTCGGAGAGCACTCGTTCGAGCTCTTTGAGGCTCTTACGCTGGCGCGCCGTGAGCTTGCGGGGAACGTCAATCCGTGTGACCACCAAGAGGTTGCCACGGCCCGTACCGTCCACGAAGGGAACACCTTCGCGCATCATCGTGAAGGCTGTGCCCGGCTGGGTCCCAGGAGGGATCGTCAGCGTGAGCGGCTGGTCGTCAAGGGAAGTGAGTTCAACCTGCCCGCCCAGCGCCGCCGTGGTGAACGGAACGGCGATCTCGCACGCCACGTCGTAACCCTCACGTTGAAACCTCGGGTCTGGTTCGACTTCGACCACCACAAGTAGGTTGCCCGCCGGGCCACCGTGGGTCCCGGACTCGCCGTGGCCCCCCACGCGAATGGCCTGTCCATGGTCAATTCCCGCAGGAATGGACACCTTGACCTTTTTGTCCGAACGCACTTCACCAAGGCCACTGCACGTTGCACAGGGCGTGGCAATGACCTGCCCAACCCCGCCGCATGCACTGCATGTCATGGCGATCATCATCACGCCCATGCCCCCGTGGGCCACTTGTCCCCGGCCCCCGCACGCACGACACGCCACGGGAGACGTCCCCTTCGCCGCGCCCGAGCCCGAACACTCGGCGCAGGACACAGGGTATGCCACGGAAATCTCCCGCTTGACCCCGAACACGGCCTCGCGAAAAGACAGCCTTACGCCAACCCGAACGTCCCTGCCCTGCTGTTGCCTTGGCGCGCCCGACGCCCCGCTGCGCCGCGTACGACCACCGCCACCGCCACTGCCAAAGCCGCCACCGAAAAAATCTGCGAAGAGATCTTGAAACTGCTCAAAGACGTCTTCGGGCGGGCGAAACTGCTGCCCTTCGAGCCCGGCGTGACCGTACTGGTCGTAGACCTTTCGGCGACGGGCGTCGGAGAGCACGTCGTAGGCCTCGGAGACTTCTTTGAAAGAAGCCTCCGCGGCGTGATCTCCTTGGTTCCGGTCGGGGTGATACTTGAATGCAAGGCCCCGAAAACATTTCTTCAGCTCGTCGGCGGTGGCCGACTTGCTGACACCAAGGACCTCGTAATAATCCCGCTTGACCGATGCTGCCATGTCACCCAATCCCTACAGACGGCGCCCCCCACCGAGGAAGAACCCGCGGAAACGTAACAATCTCACCCTTCAAGTCAAGGCGCGGGCGCGCAGAGTCACTGCCAGAGCGCCTTGAGCTTTTCGAGAAAGGTCCTGCGCTGCGGGTGGCTTTCTTCACCCATGGCGGCGCCAAGTTGCTCCACCAGCGCGCGTTGCTCCGGGGTGAGTTCGGTGGGGACCTCAAGGAGGATGGTCACCACCTGGTCGCCGCGGCCGTAGCCACCGAACCGAGGCATTCCACGGGCGCGTAGGTTAAGCTCTTGCCCTGGCTGTGTCCCAGGCGGGAGGCGCATGCGCACCGTGCCATCGAGCGTGGGCACGTCGATCATCCCTCCTAGCGCAGCCTGCGGAAAGCTCACGGGAATCACGCACCGTAGCGTCACCCCGTCGCGCTCAAAGATCGAGTGTTTCGCAATGTGCACGGTGATCTCGAGGTCGCCCGAGGCGACGCCCGCGCCGGGTGCCTCGCCGTAGCCCTCGACCGTGCGCGTCGCGCCGTCTTCGATGCCTGCAGGGAGCGACACCGACAGTTTTTCAGTCTTGCGGGCGATCCCCGCACCCGAGCACTTCGGGCAGGGGACTTTCGGAATGCTCCCGCGACCGCCGCAGCGACCGCAGGGGCGGGACAATCGAAAGAAACCCTGCTGGTAGCGGACTTCGCCACGGCCGCCGCAGGCTGCACAGGGATCGAGCGGCGTCCCTGCCGGAGCACCGCGGCCCGCACACTCTCCGCACGGGGCAGGGCGATCAAACTCGATGGACTTGTCACACCCCCTGGCGGCTTCTTCGAGGGTGATCGTGAGGTTGTACCGCAGGTCCCGGCCGGTGTTCCGTCGGCCGCGGCCAAAGCCCCCGAGACCACCGATGTTCTGAAACATCTCGCCGAGGAGCGCAGAGAGATCTTCGACCGAGAGGTTTTGAAAATCGGGCATCCCCTGGCCCTGGGGGGCGCGGCCATGGCGGTCGTAATGGGCTCGCCGTTCCGCGTTGGACAACACGTGGTACGCCTCGCTCACTTGTTTGAACTTCGCCTCGGCGCCGACGTCCCCGGGGTTCTTGTCCGGGTGAAACTTCAGCGCGAGCCGACGGTAGGCCTGCTTGATCTCATCGCCATCCGCCACGCGGCCGACGCCAAGAATCGCGTAATAGTCTTCAGTTGTCGTTCGGGTCGCCATCGAACCGCGGGACCTTACGACCCCCACGGTCGTTGGGCAATCCCCCGCGCAACTCCCTGAACTCTCCCGACGCTCGGATCAAGTCGTCCCCGTACCTCCGTACATGGACTCCGCGATCTTGTACGCACTGGACTCCAGCGCCGTGAGAAGATCTCGCACGGTCGCCGCGTCCGCACCCTGGTCCAGCGCCGCGCGGAGATTTGCCACGTCGCCCGCGAGCGCGTCCCGAAGGGCAGGGTCAAGCAAGTCTCCGTACTCCTGCACGGCGTTCTCCGAAGTGTACAACATCGCCTCGGCGCTGCTCCGAAGCTCGGCGTACTCCCGCCGACGAAGGTCTTCTTGTTTCGTCGTGACCGCTTCGTCCACGAGGCGGTCAACGTCCGCCTGCGAGAGCCCCGAACCCGCCACAATACGAACGTCCCGGGATTTCTTGGTCGCCATGTCCGTCGCCGTCACCGAGAGAATCCCGTTGGCGTCGATCTCAAAAGCGACTTCGATCTTGGGCAGTCCCCGCGGCGCCGGGGGGATTCCCGTAAGTTCAAAGTGGTAGAGCGAGCGGTTGTCCACGGCCATCTCCCGCTCCCCCTGGAGTACATGCACGGGCACAAAGGTCTGGTTGTCCAGCGAGGTCGAAAACACCTCGGCCTTGCGCGTCGGAATCGTGGTGTTGCGGGGGATCAACACCGTGGTCACCCCACCCGCCGTCTCAACGCCCAGGGACAACGGCGTGACGTCCAAGAGCAGCACGCTTTCGAGTTCGCCTGAAATCGACGCGGCTTGCACCGCTGCGCCGATGGCAACCACCTCGTCGGGTGACAGTCCCTTGTGCGGCTCGCGCTGAAAAAAGTCCTTTACCCGCTTTTGCACCACGGGCATGCGCGTCATCCCGCCCACGAGCACCACCTGATGGATGTCTTGCACACCCACCCGGGCGTCTTCGAGCGCGCGGCGGCATGGTTCCAACGTGGCCTCGACCAGGTCTTCGACCAGGCGTTCGAGCTCCTGGCGACGGAGGGTCCGCAGGAGGTGCGCGGGGCCCGACGGCGTCGAGGCGATGAACGGGAGGTTGATCTCGGTTTCGAGGGACGACGACAGTTCGTGCTTTGCTTTCTCCGCAGCCTCGCGAAGACGCTGGAGAGCGAGGCGGTTGGCGCGGAGATCCACGCCGTTCTCTCGCTGAAACTCCTCGACGAGCATCTCGATGATCCGCTCGTCAAAGTCGTCTCCACCCAGAAAAGTATCCCCGTTGGTGCTCACCACGCGAAACACTCCGCGGGTGATCTCTAGGATGGAGATGTCAAAGGTCCCACCGCCGAGGTCGTACACGGCAATCCGCTCGTCGGCGTTGCGGTCAAGGCCGTACGCCAGCGCAGCCGCCGTCGGCTCGTTGATGATCCGCCGGACCTCCAACCCCGCGATACGCCCGGCGTCCTTGGTCGCCTGCCGCTGCGCGTCGTCAAAGTAAGCGGGAACCGTAATCACCGCCTCGGTGACCTCCTCTCGAAGGTACGCCTCGGCGATGGACTTCATGTGGGACAACACCGCCGCGGACACCTCGGGCGGAGACATCTTGCGTCCCATGACCTCGGCCCAGGCGTCCCCGTTGTCACTCGCGACGAGTGTGTACGCCACCCGGGACATTTGTTTGCGCGCCTCGTCCGAGTCAAAGGGACGGCCCATCACCCGCTTGATGGACACCACGGTGTTCTCAGGGTTTTGCACGGCCTGCCGCTTGGCCACCTGGCCCACCAGCCGTTCGCCCTGCGCCGTGAACGCCACGACGGAAGGCGTCGTCCGCGCGCCCTCGGCGTTGGGGATCACCACGGGCGCCCCACCCTCGACCACCGCGACGCAACTGTTCGTCGTACCGAGGTCTATCCCGACGACCTTACCCATGAGATCTCTTCCCCTTCGATGTGTACGTAGCGTGTACGTACGCCGCTGCGAACCGCTGTCAGTTCTGCGTCTCGGGCGCCGCGGGGGCGCCCTTGCTCACCGCCACCATGGCCGGTCGCAAGAGCCTGTCTCCAAGCTGGTAGCCCGCAACGAGTTCCAGCGCGACCGTCCCCGCGGCGTGCTCCGCGCTCTCCACCTGCTGGATGGCCTCGTGGAGATTGGGGTCAAACGGCTGTCCAAGAGACTTGAGCCGCGTGCCCCCAAGACGGACCAGCGTGTCGTCAAACAGCCGTAGAACCATCTGCACCCCGTCGGCCACAGCCTTCGTGTCTGCACCCGTCCGCGCGTAGTTCGACGCCCGTTCCAGATTGTCGAACACCGGCAAAAGCTCACGGAGTACGTCTTCTTTGCCCTTGCGGTACTCGTCCTGCCGCTCCCGCACACTGCGCTTGCGATAGTTATCAAAATCCGCGAGCGTCCGAAGCAACTGGTCTTTGACCTTGTCCCGCTCGGCGGCCACCACGGCGACGGGATCCACCACGGGCGGTGGCGGCTCGGACTGGGTCACAACGTCGGCTTCCACAGCCACGGGCCCCGCGGGAGAATTCTCCACGGTTTCAGTGTTCTTTGGCGTGGGCTCCTCGGGCGTTGTGGCAGCCGGGGCGTCAGAGGGGCTGTTCTCGGTCATCGTCGGTCCAGGTTGAAGGGGTTGCAGGCCGCGTGGTGCGGCGCGTTACTCTCGCAGGAATTCGTCAAGTCGAGAAGTATCAATCCATGCCCTGCCGTACCAGACTCCTTTGTGCTGGGCAGTAAGTCTGGCACGGACATCGGTGGCAGGCGGGCGACCGGGCCGTGCATGTGTACCGTCCAAAAAGCACCAGGCGGTGCCCCAGGGCGATCCATTGGTCCTGCAAAAAGAGGCCCATGAGGTCTCGTTCGACTTTGACAGGGTCGTCTTCGCGGGTGAGTCCCAGCCTTCGAGTGACCCTCCGGGCGTGGGTGTCCACGGTGATCCCCTCGGCGATGCCATAGCCCGTACCCAGGACCACGGTGGCGGTCTTGCGCGCAACCCCGGGCAACGCAACGAGTTCTTCCATCGTCCGCGGAACTTCTCCACCGTGCTTTTCGACGAGTATCCCCGCGGTCTGACGGAGGTGTCGGGCCTTGGTGCGGTAGTAATTCACGGAGGCCACGAGGGCTTCGAGCTCCGCGGGGACGGCGCGGGCGAGGTCTTCGACCGTAGGGTACTTCGCAAAAAGTGCCGGGGTAACCTTGTTCACGCCTTTGTCCGTCGCCTGAGCAGACAGCACCGTGGCCACAAGGAGTTCGTACGGCGAACGATGCAAGAGCTCGCACCGCGGATCGGGGAAGGCCTGGACCAGCGCTTGAAGCGTGGCTTCGGCCCGCGCTCGGACGGCGGGCGCGCGGCGGCGTGCTGGCATGGAGACACCTACGTAAACCCGCCCGCGGGAAGCGTGTCAACCCCGCACGAAGACCCACCGACCGGAAGTATGGTTCCGACTGGATGGCCGATGGACCGGCAACGCCTGGGCGTGTACCCCGCTCCCCCTCAGATGGAACTGCATCCCATGCACCTGCTGTGCGTCGGTGAGCGCCAGCCCGCGACGGGCGCCGATGCGCAGCAGCGCCGCGGCCTCGCCTTCCGTGCGGCCCCCGGCCGCAATACGCTGCGCAAAGGGCTGCAATCGAATGGTCCCGAGTTGTCTCTGTTCCATCATCCACCCCCCCACGGTCGCCTGCACCACGGCCAGTCCTTCTGCGTCGTTGCCGTGCGCGCGAGCCGAGAGCACCGCCAGTGCCGACTGCGCGAGCGCCACGGCAGGGTCGGTCACGACGGGAACCGGCGCCCGACCCGGCACGAGCGGTCCCAGGGCACCGCCGCCCACGCTGCGACGGCGGTGTCGGGTGCGACGACCAGAAGGTAGCCCGGGCAGCGCCGCCGAGCCCGCAGCGTCGCAACGTGGAGAGGCCAAGTGTACGGCTTCTCGGGATCGATCCTGAGCTGGACTTGCACCACGATCGCCAGTAGCACGCGGCGGACGGTGTCGCGCAGTTCGATCACCCGATCGGCCCGTTACTCGGTCGGGGAAAGCTGGTACACTACGCGATGCTGGAGGCTGTTGTACGGCCCTTCAGGAGTTTCGACATCAATGGGTTGCGCGGGGGATCGAACCCAAGGATGTCCGGGACGAGGGAACGCGCCGAGAGCGCGTCCGGCCCGTCGGGCGAAGGCTGGGCCATCTGCAACACGTCCAGCGGTGTAGGCACAAGGTCCATCTGACTCCGCGGCGTCGTGACATGGAGCGGCGCCACACTGGGCACCCGAATGATCCACGGTCTCCGCGCGAGTTCTTCCCATACTTCGACCTACGGGTGGGCGCTCGACGGAGCGTTCACTTCTTCCGGCGTCCAGTATGCCGGGCGGCCGTAGTAGTCGTAGAGCCGTGCTTCATACGCGCGGTTCACAGGAGCAGAGGGGTTCCACACCGGGCTGTCCTTGATCACCTGACGCGGGAGGTTCACGTGGACCTTCCGCTGGTCCCAACTTACCCCCGTCGCCCAGTGCGGCGCGACCAGCGCCTTCTTGCCAAACCACCAGTTGCTGGTGTCCACCACGAGGTAGCGCACCGCCCAGGTTTCGTCATCAATGATAAAGCCATCGATGTGGCCGATCGCCTCGTCTGAGCCCTGGACGTCGTATCCGCGCAACTCCGCGGCACTTCGCAGATGGGCATCCCCCAGGGGCGTGTCTGCCTGGGCTCTTTCAGCGTCGTTCCACCCGCCGTCTGCGAGGATGCCTGGATACGTACCGACGCCCCAGATCCCCATACCGCTCCAGTAGTATGGATAGCCGTAGTACCGGTAGTAGTCCTGTTCGTGCTGGCGCGAGACTGGCTTGTCGGTGTCCACACCCGGGCTGTTCTTCACCCGGTCCATGGTCAACGCGAGTTGAAAGTGATGCGACGACCACACAACCTGGCGAAACGAAATCGGCGAGATCAGCACCCGACGACTCTCAAAGAAGCCACCGGTCTCGACGATCAGATAGCGGACGACCCAGCGCTCGTCGTCCAGGAGAAAGTTCACCACGGTCCCGACATCGCCGTCGGTGGCACCCACCGTGTACTTTTCGAGATCTCTCAGGCTTCGCAACATAGAAAAATCCGTTCTGCCCCAGTGCACAAGTGAAAGCGCACGGGGCACCTGACGTACGTGCATGATCGGTGCCGTGGTACACAACTGTGGATCCACGCCGTGTAGCGAAGCCCTGTCATGGAACGATCCTCTGGTCCTTCACCTCTTCTGCCCGATAACTGAACACCACGCCTGGGTCGACGACCAGCAGTTGTTCATCCTTGCCCTTGTACTCAATGCTCGCAAGGAGGGCCTTGATCACGTTGAGACGCGCTGTATGTTTGTCATCGGTGCGCACCACCTCCCAGGGCGCAAACGCACGATGGGTCCGTGCGAACATCGCGTTGCGGGCGACGCTGTACTTCTCCCAGTTTCTCAATGCGACCTCGTCGATCGGGCTGATTTTCCACTGACTGAGGGGGTCGTGGGAGCGGTCCGCCAGACGATGTTTCTGCTCGGCCTTGCTGATGTCCATATAGTACTTTCGCAGGGTCATCCCCGAGCGAACCAGGAGTTGCTCGAACGATGGTGCATCCTCAAGAAAGCACTCGTACTCCGCGGGCGTGCAGAACCCCATGACGTGCTCGACGCCTGCGCGGTTGTACCAACTCCGGTTGAACAACACGATCTCGCCCCCAGCAGGCAAGTGCGGCACGTACCGCTGAAAGTACCAGCTCGACGCGTCGCGATCGGACGGCTTCGCCAGCGCCACAACACGGGTCTCGCGCGGGCTGAGGTTCTTGACGATGCGCTTGATGACGCCATCCTTGCCCGCAGCGTCGCGGCCTTCAAACACCACGAGGATCCGGAGGTTGTTTCGGATCACATGGTTCTGCAGCTTCACAAGCTGGACGCGGAGATGATGGAGGGTACGTTTGTAAACGGCGGAGGACACCGTGGGCGACGGTGAATCGGCGTGATGCGAAGACTTGCTCATGCAGGATGCTCCACGACAGCGGGGTGGTTCTCCACCGGGTGCCGATCTTTACGTTCTTGGTGCGAGCTGCCAAGGGCGCGGCTCGAGAGAAGGGACTTGACGAGATCGTTGGGGCCTAGCGAACAGATCGTCGCTGACGCGAAGACGACTGCGCTGACGCCGAGCGGAAGGGGCGCAAGTTCGGCGACGCCATGGAGGCCAATGATCCCTCCACCGACCGCGGCGGCCGTTACAGATGCCGTAAGAAAAGCGCTTGGGCGCGATCTCCAGAACGCGCGTCGCTCGCGCATGGACACGAGAGACAACAGCGAGAAGAACAAGAAGGTCTGGAAGGTAAACGTCTGCAACCGGCCGGCATTGCTGGCGAGACCGAAGCGGTGCCACCCGACGGCGAGCAGCCCGAGCGCTTCGACCAACGCCAGTGCACCGAGGACAACCGAGACCTTTACGAGCGGGCCGATGTGCCAGGTTTCAGGCTTCGGCGACGGTTGCACATGATCCGTAGCCAATGCGATGTTCACAACGTCCGTGAGGCAGACGAGCAGGAGCATCACCAGCGCCGAGATGACAAACCGGCCTGTTACCAGAAACGCAATCACAACGAACCCGGCCTTCAAGATCGTTCGGCTGATCTTGTTGACGATCCAGGTGAGGACCCGCTGATAGGTGGCTCGACCGTTCTTTACGAGGTCGACGATGTTGACGAGCCCTTCGGTCGTCAACACAGCGCTGGCTGCCCCCTTGGCCACGTCCGTGGCGCCGCTGACCGCAATGCCCACCTCCGCCTGACGGAGGGCTGGCGCATCGTTGACACCATCACCGGTCATCCCCACGATGTGCCCAGCCGCCTGCAACGCCTTGACCACGCGGAATTTGTCTTCCGGAAAAACCTCTGCGTACCCGCCCTTCGCGCGATCGTCCATGGATTGTGATGGCGTCGAACCGCCATCGTCTTTTGCCGCAAGAGTGATCTCGCCAAGGCCAAGCACCCGCGCGATCTCTCGCGCGACCGGAAGGGCGTCGCCCGTCAGCATCTGGACCTTGATCCCGAGTGCTTGGAGCGCTTCGATGAGCCGACGCGACTCGGGCCGCGGTGGGTCGTAGAGGCGTGCCAGACCACAGATCTGCAATGGACCGTCGGCGTCGGCGCGCGCCACGGCAAGCACACGGACACCCTTCTTCGCTTCTTCGTCGGCGTGGCCTTCGAGCGCCGTGATCGCGGCCGGGTCGAGACCTGCGGCGGCTGCCACCGTACGGATCGCACCCTTGACCACACGCGTCGTGCGGCCGGCGATTTCGACCACAGCCTCGGTCCGACGGGTCTTCGCCGAGAACGGCTCAAACGAAACCCTCTTCGCCGAGGGATCCTCCAACTTGCGGTCCTTTGCAGCGCGTAGGAACGCGACATCGATCGGGTCTGCGTTGGCCGCATTCGACGCCAGCGCACCGACGCGCACCACGTCGTCTTCGGTAAACCCCGTCTGCGGCAACGCGCCGGTGAGCGACAGGTTGTTCATCGTCAACGTACCGGTCTTGTCGGCGCAGAGGACATCCATCGTGGCCGCGTCCTCGATGGCACTCAGGTGGGTGATGAGAACGCCCTTGCGTCCAAGCTCCATCGAGCCCACTGCCATGCTCACCGTGAACATCACCGGCAGCGCCACGGGCACCGCGGTCATCAGCAGCACCAGCACGATGGGTAATACTTCGATGAGCCGCACGCCATGGAGGAGCGCAATCACAAAGGTCACCACCATCAGCGCACCGACAATGACCAGAAGCCACTTTACGATCCGCGCCGTGACCTCCTCTACGTGGAGCTTTGGATGCGCGTCCTCCACAAGCTGGGTCGTGCGGCCAAAGTACGTACGTGCGCCTGTGGCTACCACCACGCCCGTGGCCTCGCCGTCGCCCACCGTGGATCCAGCTTGAACAACCAGGTCGACGGTCTTGTCGACCTCACGCGACTCGCCGGTGAGCGCGGACTGATCGACCCGGAGCGTGCCGTTGAAGAGTTGCATATCGGCAGGTACGAAATCCCCGGCACGAACGCGCACTACATCGCCCGTGACCAGTTCACGTGCGGGCAGGCTCTGCCAGCTTGCGTCGCGGAGGACGCGCGCCGTCACCTGGAGCTTTTTACGTAGCGCGGCCACGGCCGTCGTCGCGCGCTGCTCCTGGAAGAAGCTCAGAAGCGCGTTGGCCACCAACAGCGCGATCGCGATCCATCCATCGGCATGCTTATGAAGAACGAAGGACAGCACTGCAATGAGTTCGATCATCCACGCGGAGAGTCCCCAGAACTTCATGGCAAGGCGAAGAAGCGGCCGCGTTCGCTTCTCGGCACTTTCATTCGGCCCCTGCTTCTCGAACCGTGTGTGGGCCTCGGCACCCGTAAGGCCGACATCCTGCTTCACCCCTTGGGTCTTCAGGGTCTCTGCCGCAGACGTCGTGGGAGCGGGCGGTGCTGGCTTCGCGGACCCCGTCGTCACCGTCGGATGATTCGTTTGCACGTCATGGCCTCCGGCGCGCTCGACGCACGATCCGGGCCACCTCTCTGGTCGTCGACGCGGCATCCAATGAAAGAGTCGTACGAACCCAGTGCCCGCCGGACGCCGAGCATGGACTGTCCTCTGCGTGACGTCTTCCGTACACCACAGCGCTAATGTCTCACATGGTGCGGAACGCCACAGGGTGGGCCGTGACTTCTCCGAGCGATGCCGTGCAGGCCACGACCGGCAGACAGGTCATCGTGTACGGAAGCAAGCGATCGCAGGTCAGCGACCTTGCGCGGCATCAAGTTCTTCGTGGTGCCGATGTGAATGAAGGACACGGGTGATCAGCGTGCCAGCGGCCGCGCCTACAAAGGGCGCAATGAGGTAGATCCAAAGACCGTGCAACTCGCCGGACATCACAGCGGGGGCGAGCGAGCGCGCGGGATTCATGGAGGCGCCGCTGATGGGCCGCGAGAATAGGCTGCAGAGCGCAACGGCCCCACCCGAAGCAATGGCAGCATTGGCGCCGATGCTGCGGTGCCGGGTCGCAGTCCCGAGAATGACGGACACCAAGATCGTCGTGAGGATGACCTCGATCGCAAATCCGCGCGCTGCTCCGAAGTGTGGCAACGAGGCGCCGAGGTGCTCGACGTTGCCAAACATGCACCGTAGCAATGCCGCCCCAAGAAAAGCACCGATCATCTGGGCGATCCAGTAGACGGGGACACGTCGCCACGGGAAGACCCCTCGCAACGCGAACGCAAAGGTCACCGCTGGATTGAAGTGCGCGCCCGAGACGTTGCCGATCGAATAGATCATCGTCATGATGAGCAACCCCGTGGCCGCCGACCGCGCGACGGCTGTGATCTCGGGGTCTAGAGAACCGATCACGGCGCCCCCGCAGTCCACCGTCACGAGGAGCAGCGTCCCGAAGGACTCGGCCAGCAAGCGTTTCATGACGAGAGATGGCGAGTTGGAGTCAGCGTTCTCGTGGACGGCGTTGGGCAGTCCCCCTGGACTCGCTGGACTGATTGCTCTGGGAGGATCATCGGGCATCACGGCCTCATTTCTGATGGAGCGCAAGGTCGTGATGCCGCCCGACGCTCCGTTGCCAGCCGTCGAAGGCACCACGCCAAGGCTCTCGGTTCCCGTACGGGTGCTGTGCCAGAAAGGCCATCACCGCCGTTGTGTCCCCGATGCCCACGGATTGAAGCGCTACGACGGAGTCCCTGGGAATCGTGAGAAGTCCTTGTCCCAGCGCGTGGGCCAGGGCGTCGATGTCTGCCGGGTTCGCACGCACCAGCCAGTCATCCCCCACGGTGTCCATCACCCCTCCCGAAAGAACGCCGCGTCGCCGTCCTCCACCGTGGGCACCACGAGGGTGCGATCCAGGTAGGTGTTCATGCGTTCGCAACTTGGTTCCGAGATGAGCAGGCAGCCATGGCACGACGCCCCTTCAAGGTTGCGGTCGTCATGGGCTGCGTCCGGTGAATGTCCCGCACACACCGGGTCGTGAGCACACAATCGTGCAAGTTCCAGCGCCCGTTCAAGGAACCGCTCGAAGTCCCTGCCTGCTTGCACGAGTCCGCCGAGTGACCCGCTTGCCCCAGGGGAGGCTGTGTAGAGCAACACGCCCGAGCCCGCCGCGCCCGCGTACACCCGTTCTCGGATCGCGCTGGATGGATACCCACATTCCAACGACACCGCTGTGATCAACAGGTGGGCAAGTGAGTGCAGCAGCACGTACCTCGGTCGGGCAAACTCCTCTCGGACTTTCTTACGGTCTTGCCGTTGCTTCTGCCACCGCACGAAGCCCGTGTGAAACTGTTGCCCTCGCTTCGCCGCAGCGGTCGTCTCCCAGTGCTCGACCAAGGATTCACGGAGGGAAAAGAACACCCCCTCGCCCTGGTTTTCAACCGCAGGGAGCCATGTCGTGGGCTCATCGAGCTTTGCGGTACCCACCCCCAGGTCCAGTTCTCCATCCACGTCCGTCATCTTCGGCTCGAAGCGGGTGAAGCCTGCCAACGCCCGGACTTCCGTGAGCCGGTGGACCAACACCACCTTGTCCACCTTTTCCATCGGCGATCCCTTGTGGGTCGCAACGATGTTTGCGGTGCGTGCGTAAAACCGTCCGTCTGGTTTGTCCTTGGCAAACTCGGGTGGGCACTTGAGCAGCACCTCCGCCTCGGCGTCCTTGAGCTTCTTGGTCACCACGATCCCGTGGTTTCTACGCCGCTCGATCTCGGTGAAGACCTCCGTGTCCGTAAAACCCTCCAGGGCTTCGTGCACGTCGTTGTGTTCGTCCCGGTACAACTCAACACTGGCAGGGCGCTTCGCACCCCCAAGCTTGTCCCAGAACTTTCCAACGGCATCCCGTAGCCGTGCCGACTCCTCGGGCACATGGATCACACTGGCGACCTGTGGAAAGTACGCATGGCTCGCCGACCGAAGCAGTAGCTTCATGGCTTCCCCGGGAACACACCCCTCGTCGTGGTCGTCCCCCAGCCACGGTCGCTTGCCGTCGCAATAGCCCACCGGGGCACCGTTCAAGAGCGACCGATCGGCAGCGGCGGACATGGGCAGAATCTTGGTGCAGTCGCAACTCACCCGCACGTCCGTGAGGTCGCCAGAGGTGCCCACTTCGTAGATCCAGTAAATCGGTCGGGTCTTGATGCACTTCTCGCCCTTGCCGTGAACGAGTTCGTACCAGTTGAGGTCATCCAGGTGGCCATACTTGCACGCCCGCACGAACCGGATGGGTTGCACGGGGCTGGGTGTCTTCTTGCCCTTGCCCTCACACCGATGTCCGTCCCCGTCCAACGACGTGGCGTGCAGCAGCCGCCGTGGCTTCACCCCGTCACGCCGTGGCTCACGTCCAAAGTCCTCCCAGCATCGCTCGTTCTGACACGCAAACCATTCCGGGAACCGCACCGCACGGATCCACCGTCGATCCGGGTCGTCACGGTTCTGTGCACCCTCCGGCGGCGCGTGGAGCCTGATGTTCTTGTAGACCCCATCTCGAACCAGCATCGCCACGAGGCGATCTTCATGGACAGGTTCGCCCTTGGCCCACCACGAGAGCCCCGCCACGGTCACAGCGTGGTCCACAAGGTCCACCAACGCACCGGGGCCGAAGGACCCAACGAGCTGGCTTTGGCGAATGGAGCCGTCGGCCTTTTTGTCCCATGGGGTCACCCCCGCCCGCCATCGCTCACTCTCGCTCATTCCCCCACCTTCGCTTCATCGTGGACGACGGTCCTGGCCTTTTTGAGGGTCAACACCATCAGGTCCGTGGCCGCTTCGACATCCCGCATCGACCGACTCGCCACGAACTGCCTTTCAAACTGGTTTGCGTCGTTCAATTCCTTGTCGAGCGGCATGTGCAACAAAGGACGGTTGCTGTTGGCCTCTTCGTACTTCTGGTACGCGAGTCCCTTGCCACCGGGGTCCTCTGCGATGACGTGCACCCACGCATTAAACAACTTTGACACTTTCTGTCGGAGTCCATGGGTGAGTTCCTCCAGGGTCTCGTCCAGGGGTGCACCCGCCCGGTGCTTCTCCGCCCTCCGTACGAGGGTATCCGCGACGTAGTCCACGACGTGGTTCTTTACGGTGGCCAGCGACGCAGCCCCGTCGGGGGGTGTCAGCTCGGATTCTGACAGCCTTGCCAGGGCGACAGTGAGCCCCGCGAGCCCACGGTCGATGGCCCGCGGAGAAAACGGCGTGACCGACGTGGCTTCCACCGCCCGGTAGAACGACTGATGGAACACTTCAAAGTGCTCCATGTGCGATCGGTCTCGTGGCCGGTGGGCGTTGAGCAACGTGACCACCAGTCCTGGACGATCCGCAGCCCGTCCCACACGACTCGAAGCTTGGATGTACTCCGCCGCCGTCTTGGGTTGACCGCAAATCACCATCAAGCCCAGGCGTTCGATGTCCAAGCCCACGGAGATCATGTTGGACGCCAACGCCACGTCCACCGTCGGTCGGTCCTTGATGGCTCTCGCACCGAACGGAACCTCCAAACGCTCCTTGGCGATCTTGATCTTCTCCATCGTCTCACGGCTGGTGAGTTCGACGCAGTCGTAGGCAATGCTACGTGCCGAAAGCACCTCGTCCCCTGACCCGCCTTGCAGTCGTCTGCGGTGGTCTGCCCTTGATGCCTTGTGGCGCACTTCGTCCTCGACGATCCGTCGTGCACCGCCCAGTTCTCGTAAACTGTTGAAGTACCCAACCAGCGTGAGGTACGGGTCACTGGCCTTGACGTCGGCTTCTGATGCTCGTTGGGCGGCACACAACAGCGCCACGTAGGACCGAAGCATCAGAACCTTCATGCTCCGTCCGGGCGCCGAGATCCCGAGATACGTCCTTGGGTGACCCTTCTCGGTGGACCGAAGGTTGAGCGACTCGGCAAAGAACGACGTTGAGCGATCAGGGCCAGGGGGCGGGAAGATCCGTACGTCGGTGCGTGCAAAGATCGCCCGCACTTGCGCCTGTGCGTTTCGCACCGTGGCCGTCGACGCCACGATCTTGGGACGGATGGTCTTGCCCTCCACCGTGCGGGAGGTCAATGCGTCGATGGCCGTCTCGAAGAGTCCCACCATGGTGCCGAGCGGCCCCGAAATAAGATGGAGTTCGTCTTGGAGGATAAGATCTGGCGGCAGCAATGGAGACGCCAGTGGCATGGAACCCGTGGGTGTATCCGCCGGGCCACGGAAGCCGTTCGGGGTCTTGTGCGTCACGTTTTTGCCGAGCAACAGACCCGTGCGGCCTACCCACGGGAGCGCTGCAAACTTGTCTACCGTGGCAATGACAAAGCACGGAAGCTCGGCGTAGATCTCGTCGTCCACCGCAATGATCGGCAGACCCGCGGGGTGTTCCTTGGTCGAACGGAACGCACACCCAATGCCCGTGCACACGATGCGAAGCTGCTCGGGCGCTGACCTGTTGGGGAGAAAATCAAAAGTGTTCTGGCCGAAGCGCTCGCCACACCATGGGCACTTGTCCAACGGAACCGGGCTGGGTGCCGACTTGTTCGGGCCTTGCCATTCTTTCACCCGCGCCACGGCCGTCGAGTCGTCTTTGTCCTTGTCCGACCCCATCCGATTGGGTGTTGCCGCCTTGCCCACCCACAGCCCGATGGAGAATCTGTGAGGCCCGAGACGTGACGGTTCCTTTCGACGTTGCAGTTCCAACGCACACACCAGCGTGGCCGCCCGACCGAGTTGGTCCAAGGTCAAGAGCCGCAGGGTGTACCGCATCAACACCGTCACGCCCGCGGATGCGATACCTGGGTTGCGAAGCCGTCGAAGCACCAACGTGAACGCTGCAAGCCCCAGGTACGCCTCGGTCTTGCCACCGCCCGTGGGAAAAAAGATCAAGTCCACCACGTCCCTGTCGGTGTGCGTAGGATCGGCCTGCGCAGCGATGTTCATCAACAGAAAGGCCAACTGAAACGGGTGCCATGTGGGCACCTTGCCGGTTCCACCCTTGTCCATGGACCGATACCGCGATGGACTCCGTTGGCGTGCGGCATCCGCCATGGCCTGATTCGCACGCTTGAAGGCGTCGAACACGTCGGGATCGTCCATCATGGCGAGACCCGCTTCGATGCGTCCACAGGCCATCGCGGCGTTGTCCAGGAGGCTGCCCGCAAGATTCTTTCGGGCGTCCGTGTCGAGTTCCGTCTGCCGCTGTTGATGGATCCAGTCGCGGTATCGGGTCATCATGGGCGCTACGGACGCTCGCAGGGCCGTCGCCGTGTCCATCGCACCGAGGGCATCCATCCGAAGCTCACAGCCCTGGACCTCGGATGGGATCACCCGCTCCACCTGGGCAAAGGGTGTCCATGTCGTGCGTACCTTCTCGCAGAACACGTCGGCACCGCGCCCGTGGACATCGACCTTGACGGCGACCCCGTGGCCCACAGCGTACTCGTACGTGTCCCGGTACTGGAGGTTCCCCATGCGTTCGTCGAGATCGTCGGTGAGACCCGCGCCGCGGAGGTCTGGACGAGGGACAAAGGCTTCTGCGCACTGCACTTCCATCTCCGCTTGAAAGATCACCGAGCGATCCTGCTCGATGCCCTTCAACGCGGAGCGTTGGTTCACCAGGAACAGGGTCAACACCCTGGTTCCTTCGGGTATCCCTGAGCCTTTGTTTCCGTACTCGTGCTCACGCAGCGGGCGGATCACACCCCGCACCACCACACCGTCCGAACCCGGTAGTGCCGTGCGCTTGCGAAGGGAGACGGTGTTCAAGGCCAGATCCACGGACGCCTCGTAGGGTTCACGGGTCCACTCCAGGGTCGGGAGTTCACCCCGCTCCACCACCGCGGTCTCGCTTTCTGCTCGTTTCGACCCTGGGGTGTAGGTCGCCCACCGTGCTGTCACCTGGATCGTGGTTGCACCTGGCGGAACAAGCACCGACAGCCCCAGGGACGATGGAAAAACCGGACGCTTGGACGGTTCTTCCTCGTCCTCGCCCTCCTCTGGACCGTTAGCCCCAGAGATCAACTGTTCCGTGGCGGTCTCGTCGTCAAACAGATCGGGCTCGGCCCCAGAAGGCACCAGGAAGCCCGTGAGATACCAGTGCGTGGGAGGTACATCGAGGACCTCACGGGCGAGGCCAGCGTCGCGCGGGTCCAAGGGGTCGGGTCCCACAAGGTCGAGACGTAGGGCGTGGATCAATCTGTCGCGGACGGCGGCGGCATCCATGGGGGCGTGAGGATATCTTGTTCGGACTCCGGAGTAGGGATTGTAACGAAGTAACATGGGCTTGATGGCTGCGTCCGACGCTGGAATACTCGCGATTTTCTGATCCGTGTTCACGATGTTGGTTTGTTACGATCCCTAATGAGGGGCGACATGGCTGTTGCCCCCTGTCCGAGACCGTCGAGCAATTCAGTGGCTGCCTGCTGAGCGGTTCGGATGCTTGCTCGCGCACGGGATGGTCGGGGCACCTCGCGTACCTTGTTGCGCTTGATGTCCCAGGGCAGAGGGGCTACTAACTCCGGCGACATCCGCCGTACAGTTGACTAGCTCGCCCCGCGAGCAGGCGAATCTCCCGATGAACGTAGACCAAGCATTCGAGCGCTTCCGGCAGATTCGGGCCGATGTCCCGGCGGAGGACGACCGCCCGATCTTCGAGAACGAAGCCTGTACGCGGGTTCACCTGATCGATCCGATCCTCACCGACGTGCTGGGCTGGCCTCGGGAACACATCCGCCCCGAGGTACCCGGCGGACTGGCGGAGGACGGCGCGGGAGACGTAACCCGTCGGCGTGAAGGGCGGGTCGACTACCTCCTCCTGGATCACGGTGGGACATGCTGGTTCGTCATCGAGGCCAAGAAGCGGTCCCGTCCAGTCGTGGAGGTCCGACCCGGTATCCGAGGACTGGAGGTGTTGAAACTCACAGGCCCGGTCCTCGGAGCGGGATGCTGGCGGATCATTGACGGTCAGATGGCTTCCTACATGGGAACCTACATGCCTGCCTTCGGAGGCGTCACCACGGGCGAGCAGTGGGTCGGGTTTCTCGGCAGGGTCCGCCCGGAGGATCGCTTGCTGGGCGAAACCCACGCAGCCGTGTTCCGTTCGCTGGACGACATCGAAAAGGACTTCGAGGAATTCTACGAGATCTTCGGACTCCAGGGAGCTCGTGGGAAATACCTGCTCCGCCGCGTGGAGCCTTCACGACTCCGGGGGGTCGTGCGGGCGATCCATCCCAAACGAGTAGTGCCCATAGGTGAAGAACGTCCTGTGGACTACCAGACCACCGACTCGTTCTACACGGATCTCCGCCGGGCAATGGAAGCCGCCTTCCGCCCGATCCGAGACGACCGCCATGCCCTGGCGAAGTGCTTCGTTGAGTCCCGGGAGAGCCGTGATGCCAGCAGCCGCCTGGCGCGCATGGCCAATGAGCTCGGTTCTGCCATGCGGGATGCCACCGAGGAGTACCCGGTTGATGTCCGAGCACAGGTCGGGCAGGTGCAGCCCCCCGCACCAGGATCCCTCGACTGGGCGCGTCCCGGGGAGGGCTATCTCGCTCGGTTGCTTGGTGAACACTCGGCCGGCAAGACGGCCTTCCTGCGAAGGCTGTTCGACCTCGATCTCACCGCCCAGCGGCAGCAGATCGTGCTGCTGTGGGTTGATGCGGAGCGCTTCGATACGGGACAACCCGATTCGATCAGCCGCGACGTCTTCGAGCAGCTCAAGACCGAGCTGTTCGGAGAAGATGGCCCCGACTGGAATCAGCTCCGCGAGGTGTATCGCCGCGAATGGCATCAGCGGCTCCGCTTGCTTGGGGTCAACGAATCCGAGGCTGCACCGGATCTCCGGCAGACGTTCATCGGAGAGCGTCTGGCGGGCGAGCGCCAGGACCCGATGGAGGCCATCCGACGCTACGCCGCCTTTTCGACCCAGAACCGTCGTCGGCTGGTATGCCTAGTCGTTGACAACCTCGACCACCTGCCCCAACCCGAAGCCGTGATCACGTGGGCGATGGGCCTGCACACCAGTGTGTTTGCGATGACGACCGTCGCGATGGAGGACGCCACGCTCTGGCGCCTTCGCGCGGGCGAACGGGATCAGCTTGCGAACCATCAACCCGAACAGTTCTGGTTGTACCGCCCGATGGTTCGCGACGTGCTCGCCAACCGATGCGAGTACCTCAAAGAGCTGCTCGGCCAGGGAGCAGGCGGGGGGTCCCGTACGAGCACTCAGGTGGGGCGGCGCGGTCAATGGCGGTGGACCGTGGATCCCGAGAAGCTCGTGCGAGTCGTTAGTGCCGTGCTGCTCGATCGCGACGAGACGACCAACTGGATTGGTCAGATCTGCAACTACGACCTCGGCGAGGTGTTGGAGGTCTGCCAGCAGATCATCATGTCGCCCCATATCCGGCCACAGGATCTTCTCCAGATGAACGTGGTGCAGGCCCCTCGCTCGTACAGGGTCCTACGTGCCCTGATCGCTCCCAAGAGCGAGCAGTTCCAGGGACTTCCCACCGATAGGGTGATGAACATCTTCGGGCACTGGGTCGATCACGATTGGGCACCGTTACTCCCCGCCCGCCTTCTGGTGGTCCTCCGTGCGCGTGAGGACGACGACCGGAATCGCGGTGAGGTCTTCTCAGGTTTCGTCGCACGGCAGCGTCTCGAAGAAGCCTTCGAGACCGGCTTTGGCGTTCCCCGTGATGTGACGGCATCGGCCCTGCAACGCATGTCCACGTTGCACCTCATCGAGCCTTTCAACCCAGCCGCTCGCCGGGAAGAGGACAGAGACGGTCGTGTGAAGATCACTCCCCGCGGTCGCCTCCACCTTGATTGGGCTCTCAAGCAGGCCACCTACGTCCGATTGATGGGCGAAGTCGATCTTCTCACCGACGACTCATTGCATGCGGACCTTCGGTGGCTCTGGAACCAGTGGCTCGCCGCGCTTGCCTCACAAGGAGCCGAGGTACGTCGCGGAGATGCCGGGACTCTGGAACGGCAGATGGTCCGTCGCTACGTCGCCCACATCCTGACGCAGGCCCAGCAGGTCAGTTTCGGCACCGACCTTGAGGAAACTACGCCCATTCGCGCTTTCGAGGATCAACTTCGATCTGCCTGGGTTGTTTGACGAGCACTCACGGAGTCAGGGGCACGGAACGCCGACGGGACCGTCCCCCCGAGGCCGGAGACTCTGCCATTCGCTGTCACCACGGTAGCCATGCGTGCGGCCTGGGTGCTGACAGTGAAGTTCCTGGTGGATCACCACGTGACGGTCGTGAGTGGTCTCGCCGCGGGCGTGGACACCGTAGCACTCACGACGGCCATCGAACTCGGTGGGCGCGTCATCGCCGTCATCGGGACGGGGCTGGACACGGCATACCCCAAGGAGAACCGCGTCCTCCAGGATCGGATCGCCCGGGACCATTTACTGGTGTCACAGTTCGCACCCAAGATCCGCATCTCGAAAGGTAACTTTCCGCAACGTAACCGAACGATGGCCCTGGTCGCCCACGCCACGGTGATCGTGGAGGCAGGGGACGGAAGCGGTACGCTCTCCCAGGCGTGGGAATCCCTGCGCTTGGGGCGGGAACTGTTCATCCTTCAATCCGTGGCTGAAGATCCGAAGCTCACATGGCCAAAGGAAGTGCTGGCCTACGGTGCCATCGTGCTCTCCGACCCCGAGCAGTTGCTCCCGGCGTTGCCTGATGACCCCCAAGATGACCACGCTGTTCCCTTCTGATCTCCGGTTCACGGGGCTACAAGCTGCTATCCTATCGGCGTGAGCCTCCCGGGACCCATCACTCCACCCGTGCCACCCGTGCCTTCACGGTATGCACTCAAGGTGCTCCCGCTGCCGGGCGACCCGACCGCGCGGTTCGCACGTCATCGAGAACTCGTCGCTGAGATGGCCCGTTGGGCGGAGGACGAAATCGAGTTTCCCTTTGATCCGGCGAGGCTTGACCCGTGATCCTCTTGATGCTCGACACACACCGTGGCGCCGCGACGCCCCGCACGTGACGAGGGTGGGAGCCTTGGAGAAGAGACGACGTGACGGGCAAAGACCACCGCGGATTGAGAACAAAGCAGCCACAGGCTAGCATTCCGGCTGTGGAGCATCTCACCACACCGGAACTTGGGATCGGGTTGTACAGCCCCCAGGATGTCGCGCGACTCGCCCACATGGACGTGGGCAAGGTTCGGAAGTGGCTTGAGGGATATCGCTACCGCGACGACGACGGCGCATCAAGGTCTGCGGGGCCCGTGGTGCGCCCGACCATCGCCCCCATGGAGGGTCGCCGGGCCTTGAGTTTCCGAGATCTCATCGAGGTGTATTGGGTGCGTGAGTTTCTCCGTCGCGGGATCTCGATGCATGCCATTCGGAAGGCCGCGGCTGAAGCGCAAGAACTCTTGCACGACGACCACCCGTTCTGCTTGTCCAAGTTCTCGACGGCGGGAGAAGACATCTTCGCCACGGTTCTGGACGAACGCGAGCGGGCGCGAATCATTCGCCTCGGTCATCACCAGTTCGCGTTCTCGGAGGTCGTGGGGCCGCTTCTGCAAGAACTCGAATATGCCGAGGCAGGGAAGCGTGGCGTGGTTCGGTGGTGGCCCCTTGGGCTCAAGGGCGAGGTCGTTCTTGACCCCGCTATCGCGTTCGGGCAACCCACGACCCGCGACACGGCGGTGCCCACAGACGTTCTCTACAAAGCGCTACTTGCCGAGCGAAGCGCCGAGACCGTCGCCCGGTGGTTCCAGGTTTCGGACGCAGCCGTGGAGGCCGCGCGAGTCTTCGAGGAGAGACTCCAGCGTCCGTCGTGAGGTACTTCCTCGACAACAACTTCTCGCCCGCCTACGTGCAGATGCTCGCGGCAATGGAGGTGGATCTAATCCATCTCTGTCAGCACTTCGTGGATCGAGCAGTCAAGGACATCGTATGGATGCCCGAGGTTGCGAGATTGGGTTGGGTTGCCATCACGCAAGACCGGGGCATCGAAAGACGTCCCCACGAGGCACAGGTCCGTCGGCAGTCCAAGCTACGGATGATTTATTTCCCACGAGCGTTCATGAAGATGGCGAAGTGGGATCAAGCGGCATTTCTCGTGCGGAAATGGCCTGAGATCGAGGTCGTAGCACCGACCATGCAAGAGGGTCAGGGGCTCCTTCTCCCACTACGTGGCCGCTGGAAGAAAGTCTAACCAGGTTCGATCCAACGCTCCCTCGCCCGACGACCGTGTCCCGCCAAGGGCATTGCCACGGCCTTTCACACGAGTTGCCCGCCGGTATGCCACCGATTCCTCCGGCCGACCTTCGACCGATCTAATTCCATCTCCGACAAGCCCGGTGGCTTTCCCCCTTTCGCCCTTCTGGTGCTGCGTCCGTGCGTTCGGCGTGGCGATCTCCACGTTTGCCATGGCCGTCACTCCCCGCCCTTCGCCGAATCTCCTCCACCGGACGTGCAAGAACCTCGTCGTGCCGGGTCCCTTGAACGACGTCGAGCGTCGGTTCCCCCCACAGCGCTTCTGGTACGAGGGCGACGACTCCCTCCTGCCTCCAAGGCAGTACCTCCTGCCTCCAAGGCAGTACCTCCTGTCTCCAAGGCAGTACCTACTGTCTCCAAGGCAGTACCT
>VFSW01000503.1_pt1 | contig 57713 bp, 53 predicted proteins | sample 5358111 | NCBI WGS metagenome assembly VFSW01 (sample SAMN11554181, study PRJNA540505) | mine drainage metagenome | isolation source: sediment from site ElyBrook_90M | place: USA: Ely Copper Mine, Vershire, VT | collected 2017
ACCCCCATCTTCGAGTTTAGAAGACTCGTGCCTTATCCTGTTAGACTACGGGCGCACGTTGGTCGGGACGACAGGACTTGAACCTGCGACTTCCGCGTCCCAAACGCGGCGCTCTACCAAGCTGAGCTACGTCCCGAAACTCCCGCACCAAAGCTTCCCTAGTATAACAGCGGATGGCAAGCGACGTAACGGCTCGGGTCACCGCTCGCGGTCTCGCGCGCCGCGAGCCACGCCGTCTCTACGGCGAGCCCGCACCCTACCGCAGCTCGCAGCATGCGAACGTTTTCGCCGGGCACGAGGCATTGCGTCCACGAGGCCCCGTAGCGACGCGCGAGCGCCGCGAGCGCGAACGCGAAGACCTGTTCCTCGTACGAACTCGACGAAACGACAAGCGGTCCGATTCGTCCGTCGGGCCAGACGTACGCGTAGCCGACCAGCTCCCCGTTCAAAAAGAACGCGTGTGCGGTTGCAAGAAGTCCGAGCAGTGCGTGGTCGGCGCCGAACGCCACGCCGCGTACCTCGCGTTCTAAGGTTTCTATAGCGAGCCGATTCGCGCCGACGTCCAGCGCGGCCACGTCGAAGCGCCGGTTCTGCGACGCGGCCATCCGCAGCAGATCCTCCTCGCCCGGGATCGCTCCCGTGCAACGGAGCAGTGCGCCGCGCATCGCGACGCCATGTCGAATCGCAAAGGCCTGCGCTGCGCCATCGGTTGCATCGACGATCGTAAAGAGGGACACCGCTTCGCGCGTTGCCTCCTCCAACAGCCGCGACCCGAGGCCCGCTCTGCGATGCGTCGGCCGAACGAAGAGCTCGTGCACGAACGTTTCGCCGTTGCTCGCGCTCGCAAAGACGATTCCTACTGCTTCATCGTCCGCTCTCGCAACCCACGCCACGCTCTCCCGCGCAAGCCCAAGATACAGCCGCCTGACGACGTCGTCCCGGCAACGCAGCTCGGCAAAGACCTGGAGCTCGTCGTCGGTCGGCGTGGCGAAGGTGGGCTCGCTCATCGGCGCAGCGTCGCAAGCAACGCTTCCGCGGCGCGCCGACGATGGCTGATGGCGTTCTTCTCTATCTCGTCCATCTGCGCGAAGCTGCGCGGTTCGCCCCTTGGAATGAATATGGCATCGTACCCGAAGCCGCGGGCGCCACACTCTTCGCTCGCTATCCGGCCCTCAATCGTTCCCTCTCCCGCGAGCATTTCGCCGCTCGGGAGAACCAATGCCATCACGCAGACGAAGCGCGCGGCGCGCAATGCCTCGGGAACGTCGCGCATCTCCGCGAGCAGGCTACTGCGGCGCTGCGCCCACGTCGCGTCCGCGCCGGCGTAGCGCGCGGAGAGCACGCCGGGTCTTCCGCGCAGCGCGCTCACCTCCAAACCGCTGTCGTCTGCAAGCACGGCGGCGTCGATCCGGGCGCGCTTCAGCTGCTGGTAGAGCGTTCGCGCCTTGAGCAGCGCGTTGTCGTGGAACGACGCCTCTCCCTCGACGACGTCCGCATACGCATCGTACGCGCGCAGCGCGAGCGGCGAGCCAGCAAAGATTGCCTCCAACTCCGCGAGTTTTCCCCGATTCTTCGTCGCGACGTACGTGAGCGCGGTCAGTCCTCCAAGCGAAGAACGGCCATGAACGCCTCTTGCGGAAGCTCGACTCGTCCGACGCGCTTCATGCGCTCTTTTCCGACTTTCTGCTTCTCCAGCAACTTGCGCTTGCGCGTGATGTCGCCGCCGTAGCATTTCGCGAGAACATTTTTGCGCATCGCACTCACCGTCTCGCGCGCGACGATCTTCCCGCCGATCGACGCTTGAATAGGAACGTCGAACATCTGCCGCGGTATGAGCTCTTTCAGCCGCTCGGTCAGCGCTCGGCCGCGTTGGGCAGCGCGTTCCCGGGCGACGATGAACGAGAGCGCGTCCACGGGCTCCGCGTTGAGCAGGATCTCCAGCTTCACCAAATCGCCTTCGCGGTAGCCGATGAGCTCGTAGTCCAGCGACGCATAGCCCTTCGTGCGCGACTTGAGCTGATCGAAAAAGTCGACGATCACCTCGATAAGCGGCATCTCGTAGGTCAGGATGACGCGACCGTCGTGCAGGTACTCCATACCGCCGAGGCTGCCGCGGCGATGCTGCGTGATGTCCATGATCGCGCCGACGTACTCCGGCGGCGAGATTATCGTCGCCTTGACGTACGGCTCCTCGATCGTTCGGATGAGGTTCGTGACCGGGAGCTTCGACGGGTTGTCGATCATCGCGACCTCGCCGTCGGTCTTCGTCACGCGAAACACCACCGACGGCGATGTGGCAATCAAGTCGAGAGAATAGTCGCGCTCCAAGCGCTCCTGGACGATCTCCATATGCAGAAGTCCGAGAAAACCGCAGCGAAAGCCGAATCCGAGGGCGACCGAGCTCTCCGGCTCGTAAATCAGCGCCGCATCGTTGAGTTTGAGCTTCTCGAGCGCGTCCCGCAACTCCGAATACTCGACGCCTTCGTTGGGATAGAGCCCGCAGTAGACCATTGGCACGGCTTTGCGGTATCCGGGGAGCGCGACGTGCGCCGGATTCACCGCTTCGGTGATCGTATCGCCGACGTCGATCTCCCCGAGCGAGCGAATGTTCGCGATCACGTACCCGACGTCGCCGACGCCGAGCACGTCGGCGACCCGCATGTCCGGCGAGAATCTGCCCACCTCTGCGCACTCGAAGACCCGCTCGTGTGCCATCGAGAGAAAACGCGTGCCCGTCTTGAGTTCCCCGTCGACCACGCGCACGTAGCAGACGACGCCCCGGTACGAGTCGAACTGCGCGTTGAAGACGAGCGCGCGCAAACGGTCGCGGTGCCCTTTCGGCGGCGGAATGCGCGCGACAATCGCTTCGAGGATCTCGTCGATGCCAACGCCGTTCTTGGCGCTTGCGAGGATGCACTCGCTGCGCTCCATGACGAGCAGCTCCTCGACCTCCCCCATGACTCGGTCCGGGTCGGCGGCGGGCAAATCGATTTTGTTGATGACCGGAATTATCGTAAGATCGTGCTCGAGCGCGAGGTGATAGTTCGCGAGCGTCTGGGCTTCGATTCCCTGCGCCGCGTCGATGATCAGCACCGCGCCCTCGCATGCGGCCAGCGATCGCGAGACCTCGTATGAGAAGTCGACGTGCCCGGGCGTGTCGATGAGATTGAGCTCGTACGTCTCATCGTCGGCAGCGCGATAGCGCAGCGTCACCGGATGCATCTTGATCGTGATGCCGCGCTCGCGCTCGAGGTCCATCGCATCGAGCATCTGATCCGACATCTCACGCGCCTCGACCGTTTTCGTCGTTTCGAGAAGCCGGTCCGAAAGCGTCGTCTTGCCGTGATCGATGTGGGCGATAATGCAGAAGTTGCGCACGCGGCTGGCGGTCTCCAGCCGGTGCGGATGCTCGGCCTTCACGTTCTTAGTAGAGTGGCGCGCAGGCTTGGATCGTGAGATTCTGCAGCAGCGGGCGAATCAGAAACTGCAGGATGACGATGAGCACGAGGAACGCGATGTCCAGCCCGCCCATCGGCGGGATGATGCGGCGGATCGGCGTGAGGAGCGGCTCGACGAGCATCCCGAGATAGCGTTCGATGACGCTGCCGCGCAAGTCCGGAATCCACGACAGCACGGCGTAGATGAGGAGAACGATAGTGTAGACCCACACCAGCAGGCCGAGCAGCTGGGTCAGGTTGCATGCCGCGCCGCTCATCTACCGCAGCGCTGCGATGACGGAGGAGGGAATACCGTCGAGATACGGCGCCGGGTTGATCGGGCGGCCATCGAGCATCACCTGGTAGTGCAGGTGTGGTCCCGTTGCGAATCCCGTCGCGCCGACGGCTGCAATGGTCTGCCCTTTGTAGACGCGCTGCCCCACGCGAACGTCGATGCTCGACAAGTGCGCGTACCACGTGTGGTAGCCGTTGCCGTGATCGATGTCGACCTTCAACCCGTAACCGCCGTCCCAACCCGCCGCTGCGATGGTTCCCGCGGCCGATGCGCGTACGGGATCCCCGTAGCTTGCAGCCAAGTCGACACCCTCGTGGAACTCGACGTCGGGAGAGGTACGATAGCAGAAACACCCGATGACGGGCGCTCCCGCGACCGGATCGATCGACGGAATGAACGCCACGAGCCGGTCCTGTGCGAGCGCGTGAATGTGGCGCAGGTTCAGAACGCGCATGACGAGGCGACGATTGCGCTCGGAGTCGCTCAGCAACGCAGCCGAAACGGTTGCCAACGTGCGAACGCGCGATTCCAGCGATCCTACGCTGCCGCTCGAGCGGGCCCAGGAGACCTTGGGCTTGGAACGGTGCGCAGCCGGCGTCGGGGCGCCGATGAGGCGCCTGATCTCTTGGTTCTCCTGCTGGACGCGTTGGAGCTGGCGGTGTAGGGCCTCCGTCTGCCCAGCGATGTGCGCCAGCGCCGTGCGCTCCTCGCGTACGCGCCGGTATTGTAGGGCAGCATACCCCAGTGCCGCAAGAAGACATATCGCGACCAGCGCGCTCAGCAGCGCGACATGGCGGCGGCGCACGACGAAGCGACGAATGATATCGCCTTTGTGCGGCACGATCTTGATGTAGTAACGGTCCTCGGGCATCAGTCAGGGCCCCGAGTTCGCTCGCGCACTTTCCCACCCTTTCCTACCACGACGAGGGTCGGGTAGTTCGCGGCACCCGTAAGGGCTCGCTTACCGTTGCTCCCTTCCGGTCCTGGCGGGGTTCACGAGTTTACGCCGCGCGAAGCCCGGCCCCCATCATGGCCCGCCCATGATACCACAGGGGCTCGGCGAGGAAATCCGCCATGGTGGCATCGGCGCTCTTCACGCTACAGATTCTCAGCCTCTCGTTCGCACCAGGCAGTCCCTTGCCGGCATGGACCGCGCGCGGCGATGCGCGCAGCCCCGTAGCCGACCGCTCTCCCCGCGCTTCGCTGGATCGGCACGCCGACGCGACGCTTGCGCTCAATCGCCTCAGCATCACGTCGTTCGCAGAGCCGGCCCTCGTCGGCCGCGACGGCATCCCGTAGACGCGCTTACTGCGTTCGCGTGAACCCCGGCGGAATCGAGAAGAGCGCCTCGGCTTCCGGCTTGTACAGCCAGCGAACGTTTCCAGCCTCGGTTACCATCCCAATGCGCGCTCCCTGCGTTTGCGCACCGCCACCGTACGTCATGCGTCGATACATCGCGAGTCGCGACGACGTGCCCGAGAGTAGCGACATTCCGGAAGCGTCGCCGTGAATGCGCGGCCTGCATCCTCCGTGGACGATCGTCTGCTCTCCGGGCTGCATCGCTCCGCCGACGCGCGGCAGCGGGCAATAGGCGCGCGGAATGCCCACGCCTGAAACGTACTCGACGATCTCCATCGACGACGAGCCGTTCCTGCACGAACCCGTCGCGTTCGCCATCACGATAGAAAGCGAAGCGGAGCTTCCGCGCGTCGCTACATTGTCGAGCGTTTTCGGTCCGAGACTCTGCGCGTTCGCCCGCACGGTCAGGTCCTCGGTTCCCGGCGCTTCGTTCACGACCGTCGGCCGCCCGTAACTCTGCGGCATGGGAGCGGGCTCGGGCGAAGGCACGGTGCTCGCAATCGAATACGTGCGATGCGCGAGATCCAACGTGATGTATTGGTGCAGGTCGCACTTCGAAATCGTTGCCGTTTGGTGAACGAGATCGTCGGTGCGCACCCAATTATGATAGTACGTGTAACGCGTGAGAGATCCCGATCGCATCGACTGCATGGCGTTCATCGCCGATTCATAGCCGTTCATGACGCCGCTGAAGAGCCCGCGATGCGGCGCGGGCGTGTTCTCGGCCGAACCCATGATGGTCGCCCGGTCCTCCTGGAACGTTCCCGGCGGAATGGGGGTCGCGGGTGGCATCTCGACGCGAGAAATCTCTTCGTATTGAAGAGCGACGGGGGTCGGCGTCGGATACGGCCTGGCGTTTGCCGCCGTCGAGCCCGTAGCGATGGCAGCTGCAATTGCCACAGCCGCGAGAGTTCCCAGGACGAAGCGCTCCATAGTCATCTCCTCATGTTGGAGCAACCGCCTTCTCCCCGAACGAAGAGACCCCTGGGAGAGCGCCGAACTCGCTGCGACGTGCCGAGCTACATGCGGGCGGGCTCGCTTCCGCCCAAACGCCACATCCAGTTTCGCCGTCCCGACGGGGGCTTGTACGCCGAGGAGTTGCTCTCCACGCAAGGTTTCGAGAGCGTCTACTCCCTGCTCTATCACCTCCATCCGCCGACCGCGACGCTCGACGTTCGCTCCTGGGACCGGCCTCGGCCGCGCTTACAGCCAAACGAGCCGTTACGTAACCGGCATTTCAGAACAGCGCGCATCGCGACGTCCGGCGACGCCGTCTCGGCTCGCGTCCCGGTTCTCGGCAACGCGGACGTAACGATCGCCGTCGCCGAGTTCTCCGATCCGATGCCCTACTTCTATAGGAACGTCCGCGGCGACGAGCTGCTCTTCGTGCACCGCGGCAGTGGGCATCTCGAGACGCCGCTCGGGCGCCTCGACTATCGCCCGCACGATTACCTCGTCATCCCGGTCGGCACGACCTATCGCGTTCATCCGAGCGAAACGACGCGGATGCTCGTCCACGAGACCTCCGGGCCGGTCCGGGTTCCGCGTAAGTATCGCAACGAGTTCGGCCAGCTCGCCGAGCACGCTCCCTACTACGAGCGCGATTTTCGGGGGCCCATACTCGGCGAGCCGAATTCCGAAGACGGAGCCTTCGAGATACGCGTCGCCGGCAAGGAGCGCAACGCCATCTACACCGTCGCGCACCACCCGTGCGACGTCGTAGGCTGGGACGGATACTGTTATCCGTACGCGTTCAATCTCGATGAGTTCGCGCCGATCACCGGCAAGCTGCATCAACCCCCGCCCGCGCACGCAACCTTCGAGGCGCCCGCTGCCGCGTTCTGCGCCTTCGTGCCGCGTCTGTTCGATTACCATCCGCTCGCGATTCCGGTGCCCTACAATCATTCCAGCGTCGACTGCGACGAAGTGCTCTACTACGTCAGCGGTAACTTCATGAGCCGGCGCGGCGTCGAGGAAGGCTCCATCACCCTTCACACCGCCGGAGCGCCGCACGGTCCGCAGCCGGGTACGGTCGAGCAGTCCATCGGAAAGAAATCCACGGACGAGATCGCCGTAATGATCGATACGTTCGCTCCGTTGCACATCGCTGCGGCCGCGAGCGACGCAGAGGACGAAGGCTACTATCGCTCCTGGCTCGAGGCTCCAGCTGCGACCTGAGAGGGAACGATTTGGCCGCGGCAGGCGCCAAAGCCCAAGCGTAACCCGTCGCGCTCGCACCACGCGCGCAGCGTGACGTCGTCGCCATTTTCGAGAAACGCGCGTTGCTCGCCGGTAGGGAGAGAGAGCGGCTTCGTTCCGCGCCACGTGAGCTCGATGAGGCTTCCGTAACTCGCCGGATCCGAGCCGGAGATCGTGCCGGATGCGAAGAGGTCTCCCGGGCGAAGGCGCGCGCCGTTGCTGCGTGCGTGCGCGAGCTGCTGTTCCATGCTCCAATAGAGCTCGCGCGCGTTCGTCCGCGCGATCGTGACCGGGGGTAACCCGGCGTCGCGCATCGCCGCACTCCGGAGATCGACGGCGAGATCGATATCGTAGGCGCAGTCGTTCTCCACCCGTAGATAGGGCAACGGCGGCGGATCTTGCTCGTGCGGGGCGATGCGAAACGGTGCGAGCGCATCCAGCGTGACGACCCACGGCGAAATCGTCGTCGCAAACGATTTGCCGAGAAACGGCCCGAGCGGCTGGTATTCCCAAGCTTGAATGTCGCGCGCGCTCCAATCGTTGACGAGCACGAGCCCGAAAATTGCCTCACGGCCGGTGACGAAGCCGATTTCGAGCTCGATGTCGAGCATCGTGCTCGGACCGAAGACGGGCACGTCCGCATCCGGTGGCTTGCGCTGGCCGTTCGGGCGATGCACGGGCGTTCCGTCCACGACGATGCTGCCCGCGCGGCCGTGATATCCGACTGGCATCCACTTCCAGTTCGGCAGAAGGGGCTCGGCGTTGGGTCGAAAGATCCGCCCGAGGTTCCTCGCGTGCCGCTCCGACGAGTAGAAGTCTACGTAATCGCCGACCTCCACCGGCAGGCGCATCGCAGCCGTCGCGCGATCGACGTAGAGGCTCGCGTCGAGATCGCCTCGTAGCAACGACTGCAAGCGTTCCCGCACGGCATGCCAAACGCGCGGCTCCTCGGCAAGCAACGGATTGAGCGACGGAGCGCGCAGGACTGCGGGCGCGCAGATTCCGTCGAACAGCTTCGCCTCGGCGCCGGCGCGAAGGTCGAAGATCCGATCCCCGATCGCTACTCCGAGGCGAACGCCCTCGTCGCGCGCGAACGCTCCGTACGGTAGGTTCTCGATTGGAAAGTCGTTCATTGCGACGGCAAGATGCCAAGCGCGATGAGGTCGTCGACCGGCTCCGAGAAACTGCAGCTTCCAAATCCAAGAAAGCGCCGCGTGCGATCCTCCCGCAGCGTCGCGGCATCGGCCAGGAGCGTATCGCTCCACGAGAACCCCCGCTCGTCGAGTGCAAACGCCGACGCGTCTTCCTCCGCGACGATCGCTCGAACGGTCGCGGCGTCCCACTGTGACGCCACGCACGCTGCGCCGAGCACGTTGAGAAACCCATGCATGACGAATCCCACCCCGGCGTTGAGGTGCCGGACCGGATGGTGCAGCCCGGCGGTCGCCTTAAACGGCACGCCCGCGCGCGACGCCGCAACGATGAAGGCGGCAATCTCTTCCACCGACGGCGTCGCGTCCGGCGTGACGCCGCCGCATCGAATCTTCGCCGCGAAGCCGTTATCGCAGAGCGCGTCCATCGCCTCGGCGAGCGCTGCTGAGGTCAATCCGCGCGGAAGCTCCACCGCAACCGGCAACCCTGGAGCGAGCCGCTCGAGCACTTTGCGCAGCGCGCGAATCGCCGTACGCGCTGCGCCGAGCTCGCGTACCGGCAGTAGCAGCGGAACTTCGCAACTCTCGGGCCGTACGCGCCGCATCGGGCGTATCGCGGCTTCGCCATCCAACAGCACCGTCAATGGCACCGGTAAGCCCTCTACGAGCGCTGCATCGAGTGCACCGATCTTCTCGGCCGGGACGACGAATCTGCCAAGCATCCAGGCGTGCGCGCTACGCCGGCAGCGCTCGTATTCGCGCGCTGCCGCCTCCATGGAAAGCTGCGCCGGCGGGAAGAGGCCTGCGTAATCGACGATGCTCTCGAGAGCAACGCGAGCGCAGGACGGGACGAGCAGCGACTCAGGCATGGCGCGCTCCTTTCGACAGGGCCGCCTCGTTCGCTTCGCAAAGCCCCTCATGGTCATGAGCACCGCCCCGCAGACCCATCCCCACCCTCTGGCACACATCGACTGGGATCACGTCGAGTTCTACGTCGGAAATGCGAAACAAGCGGCGCACTACTACATGTCGGCGTTCGGCTTCGAAGCAATCGCCTATGCCGGGCCGGAAACCGGGGTGAAAGACCGGGCGAGCTACGTCCTCGCGCAGAACGATTTGCGCTTCGTTCTCACCTCGAGCCTGCGGCCTGACGACGCGATCGCCGATTCCGTCAGGCTGCACGGTGACGGCGTCCACGACGTCGCCATACTCGTGAACGACGTCCGCGCGGCATGGGAGGCCGCTCGCGACGGAGGCGCCGTATCGCTGCTCGAGCCGACCGTTTTCGAGGATGCGTCCGGCAAGCTCGTGCGAGCGACGATCAAAACCTATGGCGATACGGTGCACTCGTTCGTTCAGCGCGACGGCTACCGCGGAATCTTCGCTCCTGGGTACGTCGAGGATCGCCGCTCGCTTCCGGTGCGCAACCCCGGTTTGAAAGCCGTCGACCACTGCGTGGGTAACGTCGGTTGGGGGGAGATGGATGCGTGGGGTACGTTCTACGAGCGCGTCTTCGGCTTCTCGCAACTCGTCTCGTTCGACGATCAGGATATCTCGACCGAGTACACGGCTCTTCGCTCCAAGGTCATGACGGATCCGCGGCACCGCGTCAAGTTTCCGATCAACGAGCCCGCGCACGGCAAGAAAAAGTCGCAGATCGAAGAGTACCTCGACTTCTATCACGGCGCGGGCGTACAGCACATCGCCATTCGAACCGACGATATCGCCGAGACGATTCGCGCGCTCTGCGCCAACGGCGTCGAGTTTCTCGACACGCCCGATTCGTACTACGACATGCTGGGCGAGCGCGTCGGAAGAATCGACGAAGCGATCGAGATGCTGCGCGAGTTGCGCATTCTCGTCGACCGCGACGACCGTGGCTACATGCTGCAGATCTTTACGAAGCCGCTGCAAGACCGCCCGACGCTCTTCTTCGAGATCATCCAACGCAAGGGAAGTCTCTCGTTTGGTAAAGGGAACTTCAAGGCGCTCTTCGTTTCGATCGAGCGCGAGCAGGAGAGACGCGGCACGTTATGACGGCGACCGTTTCGGTCGACGCGGTGATGCTCGAAGCGCGCGCTGCAGAGCTCGGCAAGCGCTCGATCAAGACCTCGGCAAAACTCGCAGGCATCGACATCGCCATCGGCTGCATCGACCTCACCACGCTCGAGGGCAAAGACTCTGAAGGCCGCGTGCGCTCCCTTTGCGCAAAGGCGATTCGGCCGCGCCCGGAGTGGAACGAGATACCCAGCGTCGCGGCAGTCTGCGTCTATCCGAACCTGGTATCCGTCGCGAAGTCCTCGCTCGCGGGCAGCAGCGTCAAGGTAGCGTCGGTTGCGACGGCATTCCCCAGCGGTTTGGTCGATCTCGATGTCAAGCTCGCCGATACGGCGCAAGCGATCGCGGCCGGCGCCGACGAGATCGATATGGTAATCGACCGCGGCGCGTTTCTCGCCGGCCGCGAGCAGCTCGTCTTCGACGAGATTTCCGCAATCAAGAAGCTCTGCACCGCAACGAGCGCGGCGCAAGCCATCCCCCTCAAGGTCATTCTCGAGACGGGCGAGCTCGGCAGCTACGCGGCGACGCGACGCGCCTGCGATTTGGCCCTCGAGGCAGGCGCCGACTTCATCAAATCCTCGACCGGCAAGGTCGGTACGAATGCGACCTTTCCGACGGCCCTAGTCATGTGCGAGGCGCTTCGCGATTTTCACCGGCGCACCGGTCAGAAGCGCGGTCTCAAGCTCGCGGGTGGCATTCGAACGACGAAACAGGCGCTGACCTACCTCGTCATCGTCAACGAGACGCTCGACGAGACGTGGCTCGACTCCAAGCTCTTCCGCCTCGGCGCAAGCTCGCTGCTCGACGATCTGCTCATGCAGTACGAAAAAGCGCGAACGGGCCGTTACGCCGGCGCGGACTACATTCCGAAAGACTAAAGGCATGGCGATGAAATTTGCGTACGCCCCGGCTCCCGAACGCGTCCGACCGCAACTGCGGGAGCGCTACGGGCTCTTCATCGACGGTCGCTGGACCGCGCCGAAGAGCGAGCGCTACATGGAGACGATCAACCCGGCCGACGAGACGCGCATCGCGGAAGTCGCCTACGGCGACGCACAAGACGTCGATCGCGCGGTGCGCGCCGCCCGCAAGGGCTTCGAGCGTTGGAGTAAGCTCTCGCCGGCGGATCGCGCGAAGCTCATCTATCGCATCGCCCGTGCCATCACCGAGCGCTCTCGCGAGCTAGCCGTGCTCGAATCGCTGGACGGCGGAAAGCCGATTCGCGAATCGCGCGACTTCGACATCCCGACGTCGGCGGCGCACTTCTTCTATTATGCCGGCTGGGCCGACAAACTCGAGTGGGCGCTGCGCGCGCAACGCGCGCCGGAACCGATCGGCGTCTGCGGACAGATCGTTCCGTGGAACTTCCCGCTCTTGATGGCCGCATGGAAGGTCGCGCCGGCACTCGCCTGCGGAAACACCGTCGTCCTCAAGCCGGCCGAGACGACGCCGCTCACGGCCCTCGCCCTCGCCCAGATCGTCGAAGAAGCCGACCTGCCGGCGGGCGTCGTCAACGTCGTCACGGGCGACGGCGCGACCGGCGCCGCCCTCGTCGACCACGACGGCGTCGACAAGATCGCCTTCACCGGCTCGACCGAGGTCGGCAAGATCATCCAGCGGCGCATCGCCGGCAAAGGAAAGCGCCTGACGCTCGAGCTCGGCGGGAAGGCTGCCAACGTCGTCTTCGCCGACGCGGCGTTGGACCAAGCCGTCGAAGGGATCGTCCAAGGCATCTACTTCAATCAAGGCCACGTGTGCTGCGCGGGTTCGCGTTTACTCGTGGAGGAGAGCGTACACGACGACGTCGTGGAGCGGCTCACGAACCGCATTCGCACGTTGCGTCTGGGCGATCCGCTCGACAAGAACACGGATATCGGCGCGATCAACTCTCGCGTGCAACTCGAGAAGATACGCGAGCTCGTCCGCGCCGGCATCGAGCAGGGCGCCACGCTCGTGCAAGCGGAGTGCGAGCTTCCGGCGCGCGGCTTCTTTTTCCCGGCGTCCTTCTTCACGAACGTCCACCCGTCGCATCGCGTCGCGCGCGAAGAGATCTTCGGCCCGGTGCTCGCCGTCATGACCTTCCGTACGCCCGACGAAGCGATCGACAAGGCCAACAACACACCGTACGGACTCTCGGCCGGCGTGTGGACCGCGCAAGGGAGCAAGAACATGTGGGTCGCGCAGCATCTGCGCGCAGGCGTCGTCTGGTGCAACACCTTCAACAAGTTCGATCCCAGCTCGCCGTTCGGAGGGTACAAGGAGTCGGGATTCGGTCGCGAGGGCGGCGTCCACGGCTTGCGCGAATACCTCAAGCATGCATAGAGCGCTTACCGTACTGCTGGCAGCCGCGCTGCTCGCCTCCTGCTCTCGCCCCGGCGGCAACGGAATAACCGGTGGAAATCTTCGCATCGCGATTCCAATCGATATCACGAACATCAATCCGATTCTCGCGCAGAACGCCGTGGAGAGCTTCGTCGACGGCTTGATCTTCGACGAGTTGGTCACGGTCGATAACCACGGGAACGAAGTGCCGGACCTCGCCGCCGTCGTCCCCACGCTCCAAAACGGGGGTATCAGCCCGAACGGCTTGACGATCACCTACCATTTGCGCCACGACGTCCGCTGGCAAGACGGGACGCCGTTCACGAGTCGCGACGTCAAGTTCACGTGGCAGGCGATCATGAACCCGAACAACAACGTGCTCACGCGCCGCGGTTACGACCAAGTCGCTTCGATGGACACGCCCGACCCGTACACGGTCGTGCTGCACATGAAGAGGATCTTCCCACCTGCGGTCGACACGATCTTCGGCGAGAGCGATACGCCGTACCGAATTCTTCCGGCGCATCTGCTGGCCCGTTACCCGAATCTCAATCAGGTCCCGTTCAACGCGAACCCGGTCGGCACGGGCCCGTACCGCTTCGCGCGTTGGGAGCGCGGCGACCGCATCGTCCTCGATGCAAACCCGCAGTACTTCCGCGGTGCGCCGCACATCGCACAGCTGACGCTGCTCATCATCACCGACGCGAATACCGCCGAGACCGAGATGCGCTCGCACGGCGTCGATCTGGAGATCGAGGTTCCGTCGACGAACTACCATAGCATGATCCAGGACCCGAATCTCGTCGGCATGCTCGTCAGCGCACCGTCGTACGACGCCATTCTCTTCAACACCGCGCGCGCTCCGCTGAACGACGTCAACGTCCGCCGCGCACTCGCATTCGCGATCGACGACAATGCGATCATTCGCGGTACGACCTACGGCACCGCGCAGGTGGGAAATGCGGATTTGACGCGCTTCTCGTGGGGCTACGACGCCTCGCTCGCTCCAACGCCGTACGACCCCACGCGCGCGGCTGCCATGCTCGACGCGGCCGGCTGGCGCATGGGCCCCGGCGGCGTTCGCACGAAGAACGGCGCCACGCTTACGCTCCAGCTCGTCTACGGTCAAGGCAGTACCTTCGCACGCGCCATCGTCGAAGAGGTGCAGCAGATGCTGCGCAAAGTCGGCGTCAGCGTGCAGCTCAAGAGCTACGCGTATGCCACGCTCTATGCCGCCGCGGAGAACGGCGGAGTCCTCAACGGCGGCAAGTTCGACATGACGCTCTATGCCTGGATATCGGGAGCCGATCCGGACAACTCGTCGCAGTGGATGTGCTCGATGATTCCGCCGAGCGGAAACAACGTCGCGCGCTACTGCTCTCCTCAGATGGACGCGGCCCAGCGACTCGCGCTCTCGACTTTCGACCGAGCGGTTCGCAAGCGAGCGTACGCGCGCATCGAATCGCTGCTGCTCCAGGACGCGCCCGGCGCCTTTCTCTTCGACGCACCGCTGCGGTACGTGCGCGTGACGCAGCTGCAGAACTTCACTCCCAACGGCATCAGCGAAGGATGGAACGCTCAGGAATGGCAGTTGTAGCCGCCAAGAAAACCCCCATCACGGTCGCATACGGCGACGGAATCGGCCCCGAAATCATGGACGCGACGCTGCGGATTCTTCACGGAGCCGGAGCGTTGCTCGACATCGACCGCATCGAGATCGGGGAATCGATCTACAAGCGCGGGCTCCAGAGCGGCATCGAGCCCCGCGCGTGGGAGTCCCTGCGCCGCACGAAGGTCTTCCTCAAGGCACCGATTACGACGCCGCAAGGGGGTGGCTTCAAGAGTCTCAACGTGACGGTGCGCAAGACGCTGGGGATGTACGCAAACGTCCGGCCGTGCGCGTCGCTCTATCCATACGTCGCGACGAAGAATCCCAACATGGACCTCGTCATCGTCCGCGAGAACGAGGAAGACGTCTACGGCGGCATCGAGCATCGCCAAACGCAGGACCTCGTGCAGTGTCTCAAGCTGATTTCGCGTCCGGGCAGCGAGCGCGTCGTCCGCTACGCCTTCGAGTACGCGCGATCGCACGCGCGCAAGAAAGTAACGTGCTTCTCGAAGGACAACATCATGAAGATGACCGACGGTCTCTTCCATACGATCTTCGACGAGATCGCCAAAGAGTATCCCGACATCGAGAACGAGCACTGGATCGTCGACATCGGCTCGGCAAAGATGGTCGACACTCCGGACGCATTCGACGTGCTCGTCATGGAGAATCTCTACGGCGACGTGCTCTCCGACGTGGCGGCTCAGATGACCGGATCCGTCGGCCTTGCAGGTTCGGCGAACATCGGGGACCATTGCTCGATGTTCGAGGCGATTCACGGCTCCGCGCCTCGTCGCGCCGGTCAGAACCTCGCAAACCCCTCGGGCCTCTTGCACGGCGCGCTCTTGATGCTCTCGCACGTCGGTCAAGGCGACGTGGCCGAACGCATTCACAACGCATGGCTGAGGACGATCGAGGACGGCATTCACACCTACGATATCTACGACGAGCGCAGTTCGAAGCAGAAGGTCGGGACGCGCGAGTTTGCCGATGCGGTGATCGCGCGCATCGGCCTAGAGCCCGAGCATCTGCGCCCGGCACGCTATGCCAAGCGCGCCGAGATGGATCTACGCGTACGTCCTGTCGGCCCGCGCGCGCGCAAAGAGCACGTCGGCGTCGACGTGTTCGTCGACCTCCCGGGCGCGCAACCCAACACGATTGCGGAGCGGATCGCGGCGTTGCCAATCGAGAGCGCGAAGCTCACCATCATTGCGAATCGCGGTACCAAGGTCTGGCCGGACGGCGATCCCGACACGTTCTGGAGCGATCACTGGGCGTGCCGCTTCGAGCGCGACGGCGGTACCTTCTCGACAAAAGACGTCCTGCGCATCATCAGCGCGCTCGATGCGGCGGGATTCGACGTCGTGAAGACCGAGGGGCTCTACGAGTTCGACGGCGCGCGCGGATACTCGCTCGCGCAGGGTCAGTAAGCCGCTAGAACACGCGCAAGACTTCGCCGATGATGGCGGAGCGCGGAACGCATCCGAAGACGTGGGAGTCTGCGGAGTCGTTTAGGTTGTCGCCGAGCGCGAAGTAGCAGTTGTCGGGAAGACGCGTCGGATCGCTCCACGCCGCCGGCAGAGGTACCTCGGCGATGCTCCGATCGAGCGGAACGCCGTTCACCTCGATGGTGTCGTCGGCGACCGCGAGCGTATAGTCTGGGAAGGCACGGTTCCTCCAGCCTTGGGGCCTATGTCCGTTCGTGAGAACGCCGGTGCCGTCGACTTCGAAGCGGTCGCCGGGCAGCGCGACCAGACGCTTCAGATAGACGCGGTTCGGGCGTACTGCCACGGCTACGACGTCCCCGACGCGCGGCAGGCGATGCACGTACGCAGAGAAATCGACCACCGCAAGAGCCCCCACCGCAATGGCCGGCACCATACCGTCGGAGCGAACCGTGACGACGCTATACGCGTCCCCGCCCGGCACGGTGAGCGCTGCCGCCACGTTCGCGTAGACGCGGTGAACTGCCGGCATACTCGTCCAACCGGCATAGGCCGAAAAGAATAGCGTGCCGAGCAGCACGCGCGCGCTTCCAGCGCCAACGACCGGCAGCGCATGCATGGATTCCATCGCCGCTAGGAGCGCGATCCCGACGCCCAAGCGGAGGTTCGTACCCTCCCGCTCGAGCTCCATTGAAGCGGAACGCACGGCCGAAACGTACGCGAGCCAGAGCGCGAGACCGAGTTCGACGTCCAGCCGCCGCGTTGCCGCGTATCCGAACATGCGACCAGTCTAGCCGAAGTGCGCTCGCTCTTCCTCGGCCTCGTCGCAAATGGGGAAAAAGGTCCCGAATTACGTAGAGTCTAGCGTCCCTTGTGAAGGCCGTCGCTCTGCACAGTTCCATAGCGAGCCCGGATCAAACGAGCGCACGGGGCTCTCCGAGGGCTCCTGCCGCCCGGTGTCGTAGCTCGCTCTCGTGTCAAAAAATGGCGCCGCACGCCTCCCCGTCCGCAAGATGTACAAGCTCTTCATCAACGGCGCGTTCGTGCGCTCGGAATCGGGGCGCAGCGATCTCCTGAGTGAAGGCGACGCGTTCGCAGCCAACATCGCTCGTGCATCGCGCAAAGATGCGCGAGACGCCGTCGTCGCCGCACGTGCCGGACAGCGCGCATGGTGGAAAACGGCGCCGGGGACGCGCGGCCTCGTCCTCTACCGTCTCGCCGAGATGATGGAGGCGCGCCGAACCGAGCTCACGGAGCGCGTTCGCGAGGGTACGCCATGCGAACCGGCCGCGGCGGCGCAGGAAGTGACCGCCGCAATCGATCGCACGATTTGGTACGCCGGCTGGTGCGACAAGTACGCCGCTTTGCTCTCGACGCGTAACCCTGTGGGCGGACCGCACTTCAACTTTTCGACACCGGAGCCCACCGGAGTCGTTGCGGTGCTCGCGCCGGACAAGCCCGTCCTGCTCGGCCTCGTGTCGGTGATCTTACCGCCCCTGGCAGCCGGAAACGCGCTCGTCGTCGTCGCCTCGGAGCACGATCCGCGCACCGCCGTCGTTTTCGCAGAGTCTGTAGCCACGAGCGACCTTCCCGCCGGCGTCGTCAACCTTCTCACCGGATCGCGCGCCGAGGTCGGACCGGTGCTTGCCAAGCACATGGACGTCAACGCGATCGCGTACGACGGCTCCGAGAGCACGCTCGCCGCGCAGCTCGAGGCCGATGCCGCCGAGAATGTCAAGCGCGCGCGGCCACGCCCCGCGCGAACGCGAGACGAATGGTTTTCGGACGAGGCGCAGAGTCTCGACGAGATCGAAGCCTTCTCCGAGATCAAGACCATCTGGCATCCGGCCGGCGTGTAGAAAGGTTCACGTACCCTGAGTTACCGCCAACCGATGCATCGCCGGTTCGCAAACGCGCTGGTGAACAACGAGTTCGTGCTCTTCTACCAACCGGTGGTCGATCTACAGACCGGTGAGATCATCGGGTGCGAAGCCTTGTGCCGATGGCCGCAGCCGGACAACACCTTCACGCCGCCGGACACCTTCATTCCACAGGCAGAGGCTTCCGGGTTCATCGTCCAGCTCGGCGAATGGGTGCTGCGCACCGCAACGCAGCAGGCGTTCGCGTGGCAGAAGAGATTCGACGTTCCGATCCTTCTCGAAGTGAATCTCTCGGCGCGTCAGTTCGTGCACTACAACCTCGTCCGCTCTATCGAAAGCATGCTGGCCAACGTTCAGTACCGGCCGGACTGCCTCGAGTTCGAGATCACCGAAACGGTCGCGATGACGAACGCCGACGACTCGATCGGGATCATGCGCCAGCTCAAGAACTTGGGCATCAGCCTCGCCCTGGACGATTTCGGTACCGGCTACTCGTCGCTCTCGCATCTCAAGCGCTTCCCCATCGACAAGCTCAAGATCGACAAATCATTCGTACGCGACATCCCGAACGACGGCAACGATCTCGCGATCGTCTCGGCGATTATCGCGATGGCGCATGCTCTGGGACTCAAAGTTCAAGCCGAAGGCGTCGAGACGGAGGCCCAAGCTGAGTTCTTGCGCGAATGCGAGTGCGAGCTCGCGCAGGGTTATCTCTTCGGGCGGCCGTTGCCGCCGGATGAGTTCGAGGAACTCTTCGAGCGCTACCATCGAGGCGGCCTCGTGTTCAAGGGCTAGGGAGAGGTGGCAGAGCGGTTGAATGCACTCGCTTGGAAAGCGAGCAGAGGTGATAAGCCTCTCGGGAGTTCGAATCTCCCCCTCTCCGCCAGTCGTGCACGCTCTCGAACTCCCGAGATTTCCGGGGACCCGCGAAGCGGGGGCGCGCAGTCGCGCAGCGACGAAGCGCCTCTTCACCTGTGAGGGCCCCTGCGTGCGCAAAGCGCACGTGGGAACGTTCGAATCTCCCCCTCTCCGCCAGTCGTGCACGCTCTCGAACTCCCGAGATTTCCGGGGACCCGCGAAGCGGGGGCGCGCAGTCGCGCACGAGCGCAGCCGCTCCCGCGAAGTCCACAGCCGTCGGCTAGCCGAGCCAAATGCCGAACGAGGCGCGCGCTTGTGCTTCCAGCATCTCCGAACCGTCGACGACGTCGCGCCCGAGCTGCGCGCCGAGCGTAGCCCGTTCTCCGTAGTTTGCGTCCACTACGAGCGGCGAGCGAGCCAGGGTCGCTGCAATTTCCGCCGGGAGCCGCGCATAGGGAGCGAGCGCGGAGAAGACCGCGCCTTCAAAGTCGGCGCCTTGCGCGTAGGCGAGACATCCGAACTGTGCGCACAACGCCTCCACCTTCGCTCCGTCGCGTCCCCACAGCCACAGCCGCACGATGTCGTCGCTGAGCTGCGCGATCGCCGCCCTTGCCGTCGGCCCGGTGCCGAGCACGAGGATCTCCCGCCCCGAGAGCGGGCCCAGACGCGCCCGCAGCGCCGCCGTAGCGCCGATGCCGTCGGTCGTCGTTCCAAACGCTCCGCGGCCGAACGCGATCGTGTTGACCGCTCCGATGCGCTGGGATAACGGCGAAAGCTCGTCACACGCCGCCGCCGCTTCTTCTTTCAGCGGCGACGTCACGTTACAGCCCGTATAACCCTCGTCCGCTAGCCGCTGCAGAGCGCTTTCGGTCCCGCCGGCGCGCACGCGGATCGCTTCGTACGAGCCGTCAATTCCCGCTTCTCGCAAGAGCCGGCGATGGATCTCGGGGCTCCGGCTGTGCGCGACGGGATCGCCGATGACGGCAAGCTTCATCGCCGCTGCGGTAACATCAGACGCTCGAAGAACCGGAAGACGTTGGTAATCGGATGGTCGTTCGCTTCGAGCGGTTCCGTCAGAATCGTATAGAGCCCGCACAGTTTTCCGCCGAGCACGTCGGTGAAGAGTTGATCGCCGACGACGGCAACGTGACGTCGTGGAAGTTGCAGCGTGCGCAGCGCTCGCAGAAACCCGAGCGGCAGCGGCTTGCAGGCATTCGCCACGAACGGAATGCCCATACGCTGCGCGATCTCGGTGACGCGATCGGAGAAGTTGTTCGAAAGCATCACGAGCCGAAACCCGCGCTCCTGGGCGCTGCGCACCCACGCGAGATGCTCCTCCGCAATCTCGCTTTCGCCCCAGCAAACCAACGTGTTGTCGAGGTCGAGGATGAGCCCTCGAATCCCGGAGGCCTCGAGCTCCGCCAGCGGCAGCCCGGAAAGGCGCGGGGCAAAGCGGTCCGGGCCGAGCATCCGGCGGCTCTTGCACCGGCTATCCTCGGTATCCTCGGTTCTCTCCACAGGCTAAATAACGCTATCCCCAGCCATCAACAGCCGGCTCACAAGGATTCCACTGGGCCACCACAATATCTTGTGGTTCTAGCGAAAATATGCCACAATAGATGCCCCGAGGAGCTACTGCGCATGAAGTTTCGCCGCACTTATTCTACCCCGAACGACCCCTATTTTGGGTTGATCTTCGAGCCGCGAACGTCGCGAATCGTCAATCCGGACGGCTCGGTCATCTTCGAAGCGCAGGGTGTCATGGTCCCGACGGAGTGGAGTCAGGTCGCGGTCGACGTGCTCGCGCAAAAGTATTGTCGCAAAGCCGGCGTCCCGCGTGCACTCAAGCGCGTCCAGGAAGAGGGCGTCCCCGAATGGCTGCAGCGATCGGCGGCCGACGACGAGGCGCTGGAAAAACTGCCGCGCAGCGAGCAGTTCGGCGGCGAGCTCGACTCGCGCGAGGTCTTCAATAGGCTCGCGGGCTGCTGGGCCTACTGGGCTTGGAAGCACCGGTACTTCGATTCGGAGAGCGATGCCCGCACCTACTACGACGAGATGTGCGCCATGCTGGCCCGACAGATCGGCGCGCCCAACTCGCCGCAGTGGTTCAACACCGGCCTGCACTGGGCGTACGGCATCTCGGGGCCGGCCCAAGGACACTTCTTCGTCGATCCCGCGAACGCAGAGCTCGTTCGCTCCACGAGCGCCTACGAGCACCCCGCACCGCACGCGTGCCTCCCGTACTGGGCGCCGGTCTCCACGCCGGACGGTCCCGTTCCGATCGGCCACATCGTCGAGCGCAGGCTCGTCGGCCTCGAAGTCTATGACGCGCGCGGAACGACGCGCATCGTCGCCGCCAAGCGTACCGGGATCAAGCCCGTGCTCCGCGTGCATTTGGCCAACGGCACGTACATCGAAGCGACGCCCGATCACCGCGTCTATTCACAGCAAGGCACGACTGCGCGCTGGCGCCAGCTCGGCGACCTGCAGGCCGGCGACGTGCTCTTCGCCCGCAACGGCATCGACCCCACGCCGTTGCCGCAGGTCTCGTCCGCGGGCACCGGGTCGTCCCTCGCCACCGCCGTGCTCGAGATTCACGCCGTCGACATTGTCGCGATCGATCAACTCCCGCAACCCGTGCCCGTCTATGATATCGAAACCGTAAGCCACACGTTTTTGACGAACAACGTCGTCGTACACAACTGCTTCATTCAGAGCGTCGACGACGATCTCGTCAACGAAGGCGGGATCATGGATCTCTGGGTGCGCGAGGCGCGCATCTTTAAATTCGGGAGCGGAACTGGCTCGAACTTCTCTAAGCTGCGCGGCTCCGGCGAGAAGCTCTCCGGCGGCGGAACGTCTTCCGGGCTCATGTCCTTTTTGCGCGTCGGCGATCGCGCGGCAGGAGCGATAAAGTCCGGCGGCACGACGCGACGTGCGGCGAAGATGGTCGTGCTCGATCTCGACCATCCCGATATCGAGCAGTTCATCAACTGGAAGGTGCGCGAGGAGCAAAAGGTCTCCGCGCTCGTCGCCGGATCGCTGACGATCGAGAAACATCTCAACGCCATCATGGGCGCCGCACACGATCAGACGGTGCCCGAGAACGCGCGCCTCGACCCGACGCTGAACGCCGGCCTGAAATCCGCGCTCCGCGATGCGCTCGTCGCGGGCATTCCCTCCGCAAACGTGCAGTACGCGCTCGACTTTGCAAAGCAAGGCTACACGGCGCTCGATATCGACACGTACGACGTCAACTGGGACGGCGACGCCTACGGCACGGTTTCCGGGCAGAACTCCAACAATTCCGTTCGCATCCCGAACGAGTTCTTCGCGGCGCTCGATTCCGGGGGATCGTGGGAGTTGATTCGCAGAACCGACGGCGGCGTGGCTCGCTCCGTCCCGGCATCCGAGTTGTGGGAACAGATCGGTACTGCTGCGTGGCAATGCGCCGATCCCGGCGTGCAGTTCGACACGACCATCAACGAGTGGCATACGTGCCCGAGCGACGGTCGCATCAACGCCAGTAACCCCTGTTCCGAATATCTATTTCTCGACGATACAGCATGCAATTTAGCAAGCTTGAACCTCGTCACGTTCGAGACCGAACGCGGTGAGTTCGACGCCGCGCGTTTTGCGGAGGCATGCCGCATCTGGACGTTCACGTTGGAAGTTTCCGTGCTCATGGCGCAGTTTCCAAGCCGCGTCATCGCGCAGAAGTCGTACGATTTCCGCACGCTTGGTCTCGGTTACGCCAATCTCGGCACGCTGCTCATGCGTATGGGACTGCCGTACGATTCGCTGTACGCGCTCGATTGGTGCGCCGCAATAACGTCTCTCATGACCGGCGCGGCATATCGCTGCTCTGCAGAGATGGCGCAGCAGCTTGGAGCCTTCCCACGCTACACGAGGAACGCCCAGGACATGCTGCGCGTCATGCGCAACCATCGGCGCTTTGCGCATCGGGCGAAGACGGAGGAGTACGAGGGGCTCACGATCGCGCCCGTAGCGCAAACTCCGACGCTCTTCACGCAAAAAACGTGGGAGCTCGCGCGCTCGCTGTGGGACGACGCACTCGCGATCGGCGAGGTCGCGGGCTTCCGCAACGCGCAAACCACCGTCATTGCACCCACGGGTACCATAGCGTTAGTTATGGGGTGCGACACGACGGGCATCGAGCCGGACTTCGCACTCGTGAAGTTCAAGAAACTCGCGGGCGGCGGGTACTTCAAGATCGTCAACGAGTCGGTCGAGTGCGCGCTGCGACGCCTCGGCTACGGAGACGAACAGATTGCCGCTATCGAGACGTATGCGAAGGGAACGGGCACTCTCGAAGGCGCGCCGCACGTCAATCGCGCGACGCTGCGCGCCAAAGGTTTTGACGAAGAGATTCTCTCCCGCGTCGAAGCGGCACTGCCGACCGCGTTCGAGCTTCCCTTTGCGTTCAATCGCTTCGTGCTCGGCGACGAGTTCTGCAAGACCAAGCTCGGTCTCACCGAGGAGCAGATTTCCGACTGGAACTTCTCGCTGCTGCGCGACGGCCTCGGCTTTACGCCCCAGCAAATCGAAGAGGCCTCGGGACACATCTGCGGCCGCATGACGCTCGAGGGGGCGCCCTATCTCAAGGACGAGCACCTTCCCGTCTTCGACTGCGCGACGCCGTGCGGGAAGTACGGCACACGCTTCATTCGCCCGCTCGCACATGTGGATATGCTCTCGGCGGCGCAACCGTCGATCAGCGGCTCGATCTCGAAGACGATCAACCTTCCGCAGATGTCGACCATCGACGACGTCAAAGAAGCGTACCGCTACTCGTGGGAGCGCATGGTCAAGGCGGTCGCCCTCTACCGCGACGGCTCGAAGCTCTCGCAACCGCTCGCGGGGAGCTACGATCTCGGTAGCGAGAGCGACGTTGACGACAACTCCTCGCTCGCGCAGCAGCCGTACGCACAGCCTTTGCAGATCGCCGAACGCATCGTCTATCGGTACATCGCTCGCCGCCGCAGACTCCCGGAGCGCCGTAGCGGTTACACGCAGAAGGCGATCGTCGGCGGCCACAAGGTCTACCTGCGCACCGGCGAGTACGAGGGCGGCCAGCTCGGCGAGATCTTCATCGACATGCACAAGGAGGGCGCGGCCTTCCGCTCGTTGATGAACAACTTCGCGATTGCAATCTCGCTCGGATTACAACACGGCGTGCCGCTCGAAGAGTTCGTCGAAGCATTCACGTTCACGCGCTTCGAGCCCAATGGGCCGGTCGTGGGTCACGATCACATCAAGATGGCGACCTCCATTCTCGACTACATCTTCCGCGAGCTCGCGGTCACGTATCTGGGCCGATACGATCTCGCGCACGTGCAGCCGTCGATGGAGATGGACGCCATGGGTCCCGGTACCGACGAAGAGTACGTTGCCGAGGAAGTCGGAGAGGTTCACGTGCGCCCGGCGGGAGTCGCGGAGAGTCTGCACCCGGTGAGCGAGCACTTGCACCTCGGTGGGACGCGAGACCACGAAGACGCGCACAATGCCGTGCCGCACCGCGCTTCGCCGCTTTCAGCCACGACCGGCGTGGCCACCGCGACGCGCACCGAGCAGGTTACCGCCGCCCGCGCGAAGGGCTACACCGGGAACGCCTGCCCCGAATGCGGCCAGCTCACGATGGTACGCAACGGCAGCTGCGAGAAGTGCGATTCTTGCGGCGCGACGTCGGGATGCAGCTAGTAAGGCGACAGCCTATTCGACTCGGATGATTCCCATCATGCCGTGATCCTCGTGAAAGAGCATATGGCAATGGAACACGAACTCCCCCTTGGGCACGTGGCGGAAATCGAGCAGTATTCTCGTGATGCTGGGCTTGACCAGCGGATAGTTCGGGTTCTCCCGATTCGGCAGTAGGCTCCCAATCGGAACGAATACGGTGTCGACCGTTACCGGCACGCCCGTATAGCTGTGCTCTTGTACGAACGCCATCTGGTGAATGTGAAATGCGTGCGTCTCCATGGTCGCGTTGACGAGATCCCATTCCTCGATCGCGCCCTGCTGCACCACAATGTCTGGCGTCGAGGGGACCGTCGCTCCATCGCGGTAGATCGGCCAGAACGGATGCTCGTGGAAGTTCGTATTCGTGGTATCGGTGATATAGAATCCGTAGTGCATCGGCACGCGTCCGCGCTTGGGGAAGAGGTACTCCGTGAACGTGATGGCGCGACGGTGGATGAGCGAGGGATGCGTGCGCGCAAATGCAACGAGCCGCGCCGCCGGTGTGTTCGAAGGGTCGAGCTGCGCGGAATCGATCGTGCCGGCTACACTGGAGGTCGCGGCGGCGGCGTGGATGCGGAGCAAGTCGTGATGCATCTGGAAGAATGCGTCTTTGCCCTCGCAGTAGGGCTCGCCGGAGAGCGTGTACGTTGCGCCCGGCGGCATCGTGAGCACGATGTCGGCGCGCGACATCGGCGAAAGCATGAGCTCCTTCAAGGCGAGGTAGCCCGAAAGCGGGTGCTCTACGTCGCCGGAAACCGGCACGCCGTCGAGTCCGACGACGTGAAGGCCCTGCACGTTGCCCGCAGCATCGCGTAGTACCAAGAGCTTGGGGGAATCGGACGTCCCGTTCACGAGCCGCAGAAGCTGCGTTTGACCGGCGGGAACCGTCATGGATGCCGGGGCATCTGCGCCGTCGACGCTGACCAGCGACTCCGACACAACACCGTTGCAACCTGTCGGATCCATTGCGACGCCTCCCGCCCGCATCGGATAGGTCACGGGCCACGGCGGTGGATTGAATGGGTCGTACGCGATCGGCGATGCCGGGCGGAGCGATCCCTCGTGCGCCGCGGACGCGCGCACGTACGCGTCCTCGTTCGGCGCAAACGGATTGTCGAGCACGAACGGAACGCGATAGCGCAAAACGAGCACGTGCTCGGCGGAGCGAGCAAGCTGCGGCGCGTCCGGCTCGACGATCCACGCGCCGTCGAGTCCCCCCGCGACCTCCACGTCGGAAGACCCGTGCGAGTGCGTGTGGTAGATATAGGTTCCGGGAGGCTGCGTGCGCGGGACCGTGACGTCGTACTCACAGGCGTGCATCGGCGTGCTCAACGTCGAGAGGAAGACGTTCTCCATCGAGGCTGGTCCCTCGAATCCGTGCAGGTGCAGGTTCGTGTCGACGGCATGCATGTGGACGTAACGGTCGTCGATGATATGGTTGAGGTACCCGACCCAGTGCTGCATGGGCACCGCCGGCATGGACATCGGCTTGCACGGCGGCAACGCCGTCGAGGCCGCGGATTCACCCGCGCTCGGGCCCACGATGTCGTTCGCGATCCGGATGGCAAAATGCTCGCCGCGCCGAACGCGAATCGTCGGCGCCACGGTCCGTACGACGCCGTCCCACGTATAGCGGAAGCAGAATCGATCGCCATCCCGATGTACCGCGAGGATCAGCTCGTGCTCGCCCGCTGCGTTGAGCGGCGCGTTCCACATCTCGACGTCCGGGGGCTCTTGAACGTCGTGAGATGCGACAGAGGGGCCGCAGGCGTTGCGCGCATATTGCGTAGCCGCAGGGGCCCGCAGCGCCGGGCCGCCAGTCCACGCGAGGACGAGCACGGGTACGAACCACACAAGAAACCGGCTCCTCATTAAAGACACCTCCAGTACGCTCGAGCTTCCGCGCCGTTGCCCGAAGTCCATCCTCGCCTGCGACTAAGATGCGCGAGTCCGCGCGTCGAAAAGACTCCGCGTGAACGCGCAGCTCCGGACGGTCGTCGTTGTGGCACTGACGGCGGTCTCCCTCGCCTACACGGCGCCGGACCTCATCTTGCCCTGGCATCCTTGGAGCAACTTCGGCATGACGGAGTCTCTTGCAACCCGCACGACCTCCAGGGTCACGACCGTCGCTGCGGGCGGCCCCGCCGCCCGCGCGCGGATACACGTCGGCGATACGATCGACCTCGCCGCGATGCCGCTGGAGGACCGCCGCTCCATCTATACGTCCTACAACACGGAGCGCCCGGGGGAAAGCGCAGCGTTCGAGTTCGTTCGGGGCGCCGGCTTGCGGGCTGTCACGCTCGTCTCCGTGCCGCACGCGCGAACGCTCGCCGACAACGTCACGGACGTCGTGCAGCTGATCACGCTGATCTCCTTTCCAATCCTCGCGGGCGCGCTGTTGCTGCTGCGTCCCGCAGCGTTGACGTGGGCCTTCTTCGTCTACGCACTCGACGTCTCGAACGGTTCGACCTTAGCGCAGTCCTACGCGCCCACCGCGCTTCAGATTCTTCAATACGCCTGGAGCTCCGCGTTTGCGGTCGCCGGCCTCGCCGCGTTCATCATCTTCGCGTTGCGCTTCCCCTCGAACGTCGTGACGGGCTGGAAGCGTGTCGTCGAGCGCGTCGTGCTCTTTGCCGCGCTCCCGCTCGTCGCCGCGAACGTCTACTGGGCCCTCGGTCAAGTCTTCCTCGCCCCCGGTACCCTTGCCGTTGCCGCGGCCGCAAACTGGTGTATGTTCCTGGGCTACTGCGTGGGTGCAGGAGCATTCATCGCCACGTTCGTCCAAGCCACGCCGCAAGAGCGCCCGCGCGTGATTTGGGTCATCTTCGGCTTTCTTGTCGGGTATGGCGCGTTTGCCGGTTACACATCGCTCTTTGCGTCCGGCAGTACGTTACCGATCTGGATCACCAACACGCTGCAGATATTTGACGTGCTCATTCCCATCACCGTGACGTACGCGATCCTCAAGCACCGCGTCATCGACATTACCTTCTTCCTCAATCGCGCGCTCGTCTACGGCATTCTCACCACGATCGGGATCGGACTCCTCGTCCTGCTCGACTGGGCCGTTGCGAGGCGATTGGAATCGTTCGGACTCGTCATCGAGGTCGCCGGCGCGCTCGCGCTCGGCATCGCCATCCAGCACCTGCACGGTTTCGTCGACACCCTCGTCGACCGGTACGTTTTCCGTTCCGTTCACGAAGCCGAGAAACACCTCGAGCGCGTCGGTGAGGCGATGATGTACGCGGAGTCGCTCGAGGCGTTGGATACGCTCCTCGTGCAGGAGAGCGCACGAGCACTACGCTTAGCATCGGCCGCGGTCTTCCGCCGCGCCGGCGCCGGGCAGTTCTTGCAAGCTTCTGCACTCGGCTGGAACGGCGTCGCCTGCGACGCAATCCGCGCTGACGATCCTCTCGTTCTCGACTTACAGGCGCAGAAACGCGGCGTGGCGGGCGGCCCGTTCCTGAGCGACCGCCGTGACGTCCCGCAAGGTGCCGGCGCACCCGTCTTCGCCGTTCCCATTCGAATCCGCGAGCAGACGATCGGTTTCGCGCTTTTCGGCGCGCACGTCAACGCGTCGGACATCGATCCGAACGAGCAGGGTATTCTCCAGAACTTCCTAGCGCGTGCTACGACGGCGTACGATCACGTCTGGAATCTCGAGCGCTCCGCCGAAAACTCCCGCATGCGCGTCGAGCTCGACTTCCTGCGCGGCCTCGTGCAGCCGCTGCAGCCGTCGCCTAACGTGCCGGAGTAGCCCTTCGCCCGCCGCTACCGCGTCGGCGGAGCATCGGCGTCGATAACGTGAGGCGTGATAAGAAACACGATCTCGTCACGCTCGTGCGATGCCTGCCTGTTTTCAAAGAGTTTTCCGAGAATGGGAATGTCTGATAGCCACGGCACGCGTTCGATTGTTTCATTGGACACGTCGCGAAGCAACCCGCCGAGAACGATCGTCTGCCCGCTTCGCACCCTGAGTGTCGAATCGATTTTTCGATTTGCGATGATGGGATATCCGGACGACGTGAATCCCTGCAGCTCGCTGTACTCCGGATGGATCTCGGCGGTAACGGTTCCGTCGGGGCCAACGATCGGAGTCAAGCGAAGCTTTACGCCGATATCGACGAACTGGACGTTCGCGCCACCGAGAACTGACGTATTATAGACGACGGGATAGGTCTCACCGATGAGGAGATCGGCTTCTCTCCCATTGATAGTTACCAGACGCGGCGTCGCTAGTATTTGGGCATGTCCGCGGGAGAGCAAAGCATTCAACCGGACGTTTACTGCAATGCTACCGCCGGCGAAAGCGTACGTGGAGCCGCCCACGATGGGCTGCCCTTGCGCATCCACTCCGCCGAACTCTAGGCCTATATTGCTCGAATCGTTCGCCGGAGTAATATCAGCCACGCGCACCTCGAAGAGCACCTCGGGGCTCGCAACGTCCAAAGCCTGGATCGCTTGTCGTGCCGCTTCCTGAACGCCATCGTCACCACTGACGAGAACGGCGTTCCCCTGTTCGTCGGCAACGAACGCACCGTCCGTCAAGGCGGCCTTCAACTCTCGTGCCACATCCCCAGCTCGCGAGTATCGCAAACGATAGGCTACGCTCTGGACGCGAGCCGGCGCAGCGAGTGGAGAATCCAGGGCAGACACTAGCATACGCGCGCGTTCCAAAGCCCGAGGATCGCCACTCAAAACGAGCGCGTTCGTTCGTTGATCCGGGACCACGATCGTTCCCACGGGAAGCGTAGCGATGAGGGCCTTTCCGAGATCTTCGGCTTGCGCGTGCTGAAGTTGCATGATGACCGTGTGTGAATCGCTCGCACCATAAGTTTGGCCGTCCCGGTTCATCGCTTCGCGCGCTCCAATAACGATGATCGATCCGCGTTGCGCGATGCTGAGTCCGTGCGCTGCTGCCACAATCTCGAGCGCAGTCATGAAGGGAACGTGCATCAAGCGCAAGGTTACTCGCGCCGGCCGAACCGATTCATCTGCAACGACGTTCACGCCGGATTCTTGTGCCAGCAGTGCGATAACGTCGGTTATCGATGCGTCTCGAACGTCCAACGATACCGACGGATTCGGTACGGCAGCCACGAGCCATAACGCGAGGAACGCGCCGGCGACACGCCGGCTCATGGAACAGATCCCCGCAGGGTTAAACGGGTACCGTCGGAGAGACGGATACCGGTTGCGTCTATCGATTCGACTGGAATGCCGCCAACGAGATCGCCGACGCCGACCACGGTTGCTTTCGGCCCAAGCGAGATCAGCGCGTGCGGCGACTCGCCGAGAAGCACCGCCTCGACGACCGTTCCAGGAGGCAGCTCAGCGGCGCGCGGAATGAACGGATCTCGCCTCAGCGCTACCTGGCTCGGAATTCGAAGCGGACCGAGCCTGCCGATTCCGACGAACGCGCCTGCCACAGCAGCCGAAGGCGTCGCGGAGGACGCTCCGGACAGCGGCGCCAAAGCGCATGAGGCAGCGGCCAGCAACATGCCCCAGCGAAAAAGTACGGCCCGCTGACCGTCGTACAGAGCCGGAAGCCTCATCGAAACTCCTCAGACCAGTGTGCACCGAGTTCATAGGTGTGTGCGCTCAACGTCGCCCGAAGCCTCGGCGATCGGCTCTGCTCCGCGCCATCGCTCCTGGTCATTGCAATCGAATCCACGCCGATAAGCGCTGCGGCCGACGTCAGTTCCCGAAGCAAGGATAAAAGCGCGTCAAACGTCCCGTCGACCTCGATCGTGAAGGCATCGGATCGAAAATCCTGTGGCGCGGTTCCAGGCCTTTGCACGGCGTCCGATGTCGGCGTTACACTGATGACCCGTACGCCCAAATCGGCGCTTTCTCGATCGAGCTCGCTGAGCAAGGCATCCGTGGAATGCGCGGAATCCTGCAGCATATGCGCGATGTCGCCACGCAAGTAGTTGCGCTCAGAGATCAGCGTCGCACCTCGCGAGATGATTCGCTCGTTTCGATTGGCCGCATCGTACGTAGAACGCTCCAGCGCCCGAACAGCGGCAAGCTGCCGGTGCTCTTGAGAAACGATCGCTGCGTACGCGAGGACTATGCCTGCAATGGCTACGCCCCAGGCCCAGCGCATGCTTCGATCTTTCACGTCACCATCACCGATCGGAGACGTACGCCTCAAAATCGACGACGCGCGTCGTGCGTGCATCGGGGCTCCCTGCTGCGATCAGCCGAATCGACCGGTATGCGTGCAACGCATCCGCTACTCCGCCGAGCCCTACGGCCCTGCCCATCACGGAATACCCTGTCCCATCGTAACGAATACTCGTGAGCCATGCATCCAAAGGTAGCGTATTGGCTGCGGCGGCAATGCTTCGCGCGGTTGCGGCTCCGGATATTCTGATCGCGCGTATGCGTCGATCGAGCGAAAGCCACGCCCGAAGGTGGCGTGCACGAGCAAGAACCTTATCGGCGTCGATGCTGCTGTGCGCGAGATACGTTCTAGCCTGCGCCAACGACGAGCGCTCTTCGCGAACGCGGATATCACCAATTACCCACGCGCTGAGAAGCACGAGCATCGCAATCGTCAGGACGCTCGCCATAGCCCTCGCCTCCGGGTGAGCGCGCAGGATCAGTACGCGTTCGATCGCTTCCGGCGCCTCGTCTCGCAGGTAATCGAAGTTCATGCGCTTTCGCCTATGCCGTGCGCCAGGTGGTTAAGGCCGCGGCAAGGGTCCAATCCGGCGAGCCGGACGATAAGGCTTCGCCCGACATTCTGGCCGTTCTCAGCAGTGCGGGGACGGCGATCTCGACGCGCGCGCCCGTCCCTTCCGCCACCGACTCGGCCACGCCGGGAAGGCGCGCGCCGTTACCAACGAAGCCAACCTCAGCAACTCGCATTCCGCCAGCCCGCGCCCCTTCGATCAGAGAGCAGATTGCGTCCACGCAGGATTCACGTGCGCTCTCGCCAGCCCCGGCAACGCCGAGAATGCGCTTTCGACGCTCGGCACTCGCCGCATCGATGGAAAGCTCGCTCGCGATGCGTCGCGTTACGTCCACCCCTCCCACCCCCGCTGTCCACGATACCGGCGGTTCCTGCTTGAACACGTGAAGCCGCACCGTCTCGTAACCGATATCGACGACGGCGTCAAGATCGCCGAGGACGCGCCGCAACGCGCACGCGTCGTGATCTATTCCCGCAACGCGCAGGCGGGCCTTACGGAGGATAGCAAGGTGGTGCCGAACCTCCGCGTCATCTACTGTTCCTACTGCGAAGAGGCCCGATGCACGATCGATTGAGTGCACCCGTACTCTCGTGCACCTTCCGATAGACTCGCCGTACTCACCAAAAACCTCGAAGCGTGCGGCGCTCCTACGTTCGAACCAATTCATCTTCGGAAATTGCACGCTGCGGAGCGTCGCCTGCGGAACTCCCAGTGCCGATACGCACTCTCTCTGGCGTAACCCCAGCTCGCGATGAAGGTCTTCGAGAATCATGACCGTTACCTCATCGCTTTCGGCATCCGTAGCGTCTCCACGCTCGCGCGACGCGATCTCTAGTAGGCTTATTGCACCGTGTCTACGCCGCTCCGCGACGGCAACGCGGATGCGCGTCGCACCGATATCAATCCCGAGGGGAAGCACCTGAGTCATCGCTCCGCCACGAGAACGACGAACCACGCACCAATCGAAAGGAACGGGGCGAATGGGAGCGCATCGGAGAGTGCCTTTCGCCGCGTTATGAGGAGAACCGCCGCCACCGCTCCGCCTGCAATAAACGCGACGGCGAGCATGCACAGAGCTCCCTGCACGCTTTCACTCATCCCGAGCAACGCGGCTAACTTCACGTCGCCAAGTGCGATTCCCCGTCCTCGACTGCCCAGGTTGAGTAATGCCGGCACGCTCGCTCCCGAGACCGCGCCTATGACGGCGCTCACCGCGCCGCCTTGCACCAGGCACGAACTCAACGTCGCAGCGCACCCGAACGCGACGACGGTATCGAAGATATATCCGCATTCCAGGTCCGTCGCAGCGCAAACACCTGCAACTGAAAGACTCGCGATTTCAGCCACCGTGACCCGCGCGACCGCGCACCCTACGATACCCATCGCGACCGCCGACCCGAGCAGGATATAAGACCGCAGGCCGGCACCCATTCTGCACCCGCAACGCCCGGCCGCATACCGCGCAATGAGCATGCACGTACCGCCGATGACGGCGCTGGTGGCTCCTGCATGCACGCCGCTCATCGGAGTGCCAACGCGCGCATCGCCGGAACATAGCCGCTCCGCACGCCGAGCGCCAACCGCCACCAGAGGCGAGCCCGTTCGCGCGATCCGAGACGCAATGCTGCGTAACCGGCGAAGACGAGTGCGCGCGCGTCTCGATCGAGCATGCCGGCCGTTACGAAATCGCCCTCCGCCGCAGCATAACGCCCAAGAGCGCGCTCGCACAGCGCTCTGTCCAGTACCAAGACCGAGTTCATCCGTGGCCCTCGTAGGAATGCGTCCATCTTGCGCACTGCGATCTGCAAGAGTCTCCGGCGATGCGTCGTCATCGATACGAATGCATATCGATCCATCGCCGTGGCGTCGCCGGGATCGAACAACAACGCACGCGCGTAGAATCGTAGTGCCGACTCAGGCTTTGACTGATAGAGCATATCGTCGCCACGAGTCAGCATTGCTGACGCAAGCTGCGCATGGAGCAACAGGGCGGTGACTGCAATCGCAATGAGGCTCATCGACAAATTCCGCGCTGGCCCGATCGCGCCGCGAGCACGCTCAAACGAGAAGAGCATAGTATCCCGCAAGAGCGACCATCACGCCGCCACCGACGACAGAGCCTGCACGTCGCCAGGCATGGCCGCGCAATAGTCTGCAGACTCCTCCGTCTTTGCAAGCCAGCAACGCGAGGGGCATCCCATGGCCGAGGGAAAACGCCGCTGCGACGACAACGCCGAAAAACGGCGTTGAGGCCCTCGCAGCTATGCCTGCAATTGCCACGAGAACCGGCGTGCAGCATGGTGATGCCACGAAGGCGAACGAAGCGCCGCTCAGGAACGTGCACCCAATCGACGCTACCGTCGGCGCAAGCGATGATTCGCTGCAGCAGCCACGCGTATCCGAACGCATCAGGGCAAGCATGCCATAGCTCAATAATCCGAGCGCGAGAGCACCATATATCCAGGACGATTCTGTCGCAATGCGCAGCCACAACGTCGCCGAGAGCGCAATCAACACGTACGACGACACGAGACCAGCAACAAACGCCGCGACGAACAGCACCCTGTGAACGCCGCGTGCTCCGGCAGTGAGGCCGGCGAGGGACGCCGCACGAGCTCCAAAGCACGGGCCCACCGAGCCTGCGACCCCCGCGACGAAGGCCAAGGCCGGCGCCGTCTCGTCGTGCCGCGATACCGCCGCGAGGAACGCACCAACGATATCCACCTCTTATTGACTGCTTACCGCAGCGAAGCCAGTCTGCGAGCCGTATTGGATATGGGTCGCGGTATTGTTGCCTTGATTAAAGGCCTGAAGGGTCGCGGGATCATGAATTCCGGGACACGTAATCGTATATGAAGGTTCTCCGTTGCCGTTGGTGCTCACCGCGAACGTGTACGGCTTCCCCGGGCCCGCTGCTGGATCGACTGGAACCTGCTGCACGTACGGTTGAAGGTCGCTGTTGCTCGCGTCCACGTTACCGCTCTGCGGATACGCGTCGTGATCGGTTTCGTACAGCTCCAATGCAGTTGCAATCTCCTTGAGGTTTCCCTCACAAGCAGCCGTCTGGGCCTGCGCTCTCGCTCGCATGAGATTTGGGACGAGTATCGTTACCAGAATCGCAATGATCGCTACAACGATCATCATTTCAATGAGCGTGAAGCCCCGCTCGCTGTCATTCGTCACGACGAAGTCACCTCGCTATCGTAATGCCCCGCACACCGGATCGCCGGACGCATTAGCCCCGCGAGTTTGCGAAGGGTTCGACGATGCAATCTCGCCACGTGTCGCCGAGAATATCCCAGTTTTGCCGCAAGCGCCGTCATGGGCGTGTCGCGCTCGTAAATTTCGCGGAGAATGGTGCGCTCGAGAGGAGAAAAGCGGCTGACCATACTCTCCAATCCGATACGATCCAACTCCGCATCGATCGTGTATGCCAGCGACTGCTGATCCGGCGGCTTCAGAGCATCGAACGGAACGACGTAGCTAGCGGCCCGATATTGTCTTAGTTCGCGACACTCCGACGCGGATGCGCCCAACGCCGCGACGATCTCGGCTTGGGTCGAGTCCCGACCCTGCCGCATCCAAACATCGTGCTCTGCTTGCAGCCAGCGACGATCCAGCTCCCGTAGGCGTCGCGGGGCGCGCACGAGGCGTTCGCTATCTCGAACGTAATGCATCAGCTCGCCGATCATCAAAAGCCACGCATATGCCTCGAACGGGGTACGGGAAGCAGGATTGAAGCGGTCCGCAGCCTTGATAAGGCCGATCACGGCCACCTGCTCGAGATCCGCCCTGTCTAGGCCGGGTCGGGCAAAGCGCCGTGCAGCACGAACGTACAAGTATCGATAGCGCGTAATCGCGTCGTCGCGCGAAAGACCCTCGCCTAGCGGAGGACACTCGGCTGTCAACGAATATTCCCTATTGCGGCGTACAGCGGGATGATGATCGAGGCGACGATCAAGCCCACGACGGATCCAAGAGCCGCGATCATCACGGGTTCGATAACCGACGTTATCGTCGCCAGACTAGCGGACACGTCGGATTCGTAGTGCTCGGCTGCGCGTAGTAACATCCCGTCCAGAGAGCCCGACTCTTCTCCCACAGCGGCCAGTCCGACGCACAGCGGATCGAATGTACCCACATACCGGAGGGCGGGTGCAAAGGCCGTTCCCTCCGATAGTAGGCGCTCAACGCCCAGGATGGCATGCCGGTACGCCTCGCTGCCCACAACATCGGCCGCAGTGCGCACCGACTCCGTAATTGCGACGCCGCATTGCAGCAGCGTTCCAACGGTCCGCGCGAAGGTCGCCGTAGCAGCGCTACTTCGGATTCGCCCGATAATGGGCAGCTTGAGCATGCTCTTGTCCAGCCAGAGGCCGCGCATCCCTATTCGCCGAGCTAGCATGGTAATGCCGACCATGCAAGCGCACATCGTAATAGCCGCGAGTGGCGCTTCCGGCGCGCGCAGCAGTTGACTCGCGCCGATCATCAGTCGCGTCGATAGCGGCAATGATGCATGGAGTTGCGCAAACATCGAGCTCAAACTCGGCACCGTAGCTACGAGCAAAAACACGACAAGTCCCGCGGACACAGTCATGACGAGCGCCGGGTATGTCAGTGCCGCGGTAACGCGTCGGCGAAGCTCACCTTCGCGCTCAAGCATCGTCGCGCACCGATCGAGCACGTCCTCGAGCACTCCACCAAGTTCTCCGGCACGAACCATTGCCACGATGGTCGCAGAGAATTCGGCCGGCCGACGCGACATCGCATCGGAAAGGGCGGTGCCACCGTCAACATCCGCGGCCGCGGCCCGCAAGGCTTCGGCAAAGCGCGCGTCCTTGCATTGCTCGATCGAAACGGCAAGAGCACGCCGAAGCGTCGTGCCCGCACCAACCAACACGGCGAGAGCCCGAAAGAAGGCCGCTCTCGTCCGGCGCTGCGATGACGCCAGCTTGAATAACGCCTTCGCCTTCCCGCGCACGTTCACTTCGTCGTCCAGCGACGTCACGAACAATCGCCGCCCTCGCAGCTGCGCGACGGCAGCGCCTCGCGACGATGCTCGCATCGTACCGGCAACGACGATACCCCCGTCCGATCGCGCAGTGTAGTGATACACGGCCTCCACCTACCGCGCCGCCTCCGCACAATCTGTGGTTATCGCACCCCTCGCCACCAGCGAGGCAAGATGAGCTTCCAGCGTTTGCATCCCAAGACGTCGGCTCGTTGCCATGACGCTCGGCAGCTGGTGGTGCTTGCCATCGCGAATCATGTGCCGAACGGCGTCTGTTGCGATCAGCACCTCCGCGACCAACTGCCGGCCGCTTCCCGCAGCTCGCGGTACGAGCCGTTGGCAGACCACAGCCAACAACACGTTGGCGATGCGACCGCGCGCGTGTTCTGCTCGATCCGATGGAAACGCATCCACAAGACGATCGATACTCTGCGGAACATCGCCCGTGTGCACGGTTGCGAGCACGAGATGTCCTGTTTCTGCAGCGGATATTGCAGCGGAAATCGTTTCCGTATCTCGCATCTCGCCAATCACGATCACATCGGGATCGCTACGCAGCGCCCCACGGATTGCTTCCGCGAACGTACGCACGTCACGCCCGACCTGACGCTGTACGATTAGCGACCGCCGCGGAGCAATGCGATACTCGACGGGGTCCTCGATCGTGACGATCTTACGTGCACTCGTGTCGTTCAGCATCGCAATGAGGCTCGCAAGTGTGGTAGACTTGCCACTCCCCGTAGGCCCGCCGAGCATCACGAGGCCACGTGGGGAACGCACAAGGTCGCTCAGGACGTCCGGAAGATCCAGAGAACGCGGCGACGGAACTTCTCGCGCGAGAAAGCGCAACGTAACCGACACGCCGTTCGCCGTACGAGCCGCGTGCGCTCGAATCGTCGTGCCGGCATCCACTACCGTAGCCGTGGCATCGCCAGACTCGTTCAGGCGTTCTCGCTCCGCATCGCCCAATAGCGAGAGTGCGACCTGTTCGAGATCATTTGAGGAAATGCCGGCGCCCGCGTATGCTTCGAGCCGTCCGTCGATGCGCAACATTGGTGGAAGACCGGGTACGAGGTGCACGTCGGACGCGCCACGTGTCTTCGCCGCGTGCATCGCGTCCGATACCAATACGGTCGCCAGTGCGCTCGTCACTGCAAGATGCGCTCGCCAAGGACTCGCTCTACCTCGTCAGCAGTCGTACGACCCGCCATGACGTGGCGCAAGCCGTCTCGCACAAGCGTTCCCGCTGCGTCGCGTTCGATGAGGTGTCGGAGTTGCTGTGTCGGCGACCCGCCCGAAATCGCACTTCGTAATTCCTCGCTCATGACGACGCACTCAAATATCCCCGTCCGCCCGGAGAATCCCGTACCGGAACACTCCTCGCATCCGGCGGCATCGCCGCAACTAGAGCACTTCGTCCTGACGAGCCGCTGCGAAACGATGCCGGTCAGCGTCGCGCCGATAGCGTGACGAGGCATGCCGAGGTCCACGAGCTTCTCGATCGCGCGTACCGCATCGCGGCTGTGAAGAGTAGTGAGAACCAGCTGCCCGGCGAGCGCCGCCGAGCTTGCAATTCCCGCGGTCTCTGCATCGCGCATTTCGCCGACCATCACAACGTCGGGATCTTGCCTCAGGATCGACCGAAGTGCCCGCGAGAACGTCAAGCCGGCGCGCACGTTCACCTGCATTTGCGCGATGCCTGGCAGATGCATCTCGATCGGATCCTCTATCGTGCAGACATGCTCGGCGTCGCACGTTCTCTCCGCTAGCGCAGCGTACAGCGTCGTTGATTTTCCACTTCCAGTCGGACCGCAAACGACAACGAAGCCATGTGGAGCACCCATAAGCGAGCGACAGCGATCGAGCGTCCCTGCGTCCATACCCAGGCGGTCCAGGCGCGGGCGCTCAGCCTGCCAGTCGAACAAACGAATTACGACGCGTTCTCCATCAATCGTCGAAATCGACGACACGCGTGCGTCGATCGCTCGGCTGGCGATGTTCAACGAATATCGTCCGTCCTGCGGTTGCCTTCGCTCCGCTACGTCGATTTCTGCAAGCACCTTCACGCGCGATACGATTTGCGCATGCAGGCGCTCGTCGAGGAGTCGTACTTCGTGAAGCCGGCCGTCGACGCGCTGACGCACCCGGCCGCCGTGAGCGTATGGCTCAATGTGAACGTCCGAGGCGCGCGACCGAACGGCACCTTCGTGTATTTCGTCCAAAACGCGAACGGCAGACGTCGATGTATCGACTTCGAACCGGCGATTATGGGTGACGCCGTACGCGACTGCCAGTTGTTTGCGAATGAGCTCTCGAGGAACGGGAATCGCTTGGACGCGCATTCCCGTGAGCAGCCGAATCCGGTCCACGGTCGACGGCTCGCCGTCGGGTACCGCAATCAACAACTCAGAGCCGTCTACCCCGTAAGGCAGCACGTCGTGACGGAACGCAAAACCCGCGGGAACGTAGCGAAGCGCCTCAGGATCCGGATCAAATGGTGCACTTTGCGCGGCCAAGCCGAATCGAAACGCATGAGAAAGAGTCACGCCCCCGACCTCTTTTCTTCACAGAACACTAGGTCACGGGCACCACCCTTACCCGACTGGTATGGAATCTCTTATGCCATAAAGTTGCCAGTTCTGCAAGAGGTCGATCGCTCGCGAGAACGATCTTGTCGCAGCTCCGTATTCATTGGGCACTCTCTATTTCTTGCCGCATCTGCACCCAGCCGCGGACGTTCGCGTGGAATTCATTTTCATTCGCCGGCGTTGCTACGTGCTCGAATGGAGAGAGATGGCGATCTTGTTTCAGGCGTTCGTAGAGCTCGAGATCTTTCTCGATCTCGCGCTTGCCCTCGTGCGTGAGATACGAGACGCGCGCGCAACGGGCGGCGGAGATTTTCTTGCGCGTTTCCTCGCCGAGCTGACGCTCGTCCTGCTGCACGAGCGGCAGATGCCACTCGCCCTGCGCAACCGGTGACGGCGCGCTCGCGTTCATCGCGTCGCGCATGCGCACCGCCGCCTCCCGAATCTCCGGCTGTGCGTTGCGCGAGCAGCGCAGCGTAAAGAAGTTCTCCCATTCCGTCGCCGTCACGATCACCGTATGCCACAGGAACGGTTCCAAGAGACGATTCACGATCTGCTTGTGCACCTTGAGATCGTGAAGTTTCCGCGCTTGTTCGACTGCAGCATCCCGTGCGTCCAGCCACACGCGCTCGGCCTCGTCTTCTTCTTCCTGCGCGAGCCGTTCGCTCGCGGACATTCCCTTCTTGTTGCGTCCCCACTCGAGCGGCGTCACAGGGTCGTTCTCGACGCGTTCGATGATTTTCGCCGTCGGCACGGCGCGACTGCTCGCGCTCGAACGCGAGAAAACCCTGTGCGTGTTAAACTCCGCCAAGACGAAGCGGGGAAACGTCACCTCTAACGTGGTGAGACGAATTCCCGCCTCGCTGATGCTATCCAGCAGCACCCGCGCTGCATAGGCCACTACGCGATCTTAGCCGCGATAGCGCAGAAATGCCGGCACTTCGATGTCGTCCATGTTGACCGGAGCGACGGTTTCAAACTTTCCGGAATCGAATGTGAAGCCCGCGACGGAGCCACGATACGAGCGTCCCGCGCCAAAACCGGCCGCGAGTACCGTCACGCGAACTTTTCCCTGCATGCTCTTGTCGATCGAAGCGCCGAAGATGATTTGCGCGTCGGGATCGACCGCGCGGCTGATCATCTCTGCAGCTTCGTTGACCTCATACATTGCCATGTCCGGACCACCCGTGATGTTGAAGATCACGCCGCGCGCGCCTTCGATCGTCGTCTCGAGCAAGGGGGACGCAATCGCTTTCTGCGCCGCATCCGCCGCGCGGTGCTCGCCCGAGCCTTCACCGATGCCCATCATGGCCGAGCCCGCATCGGTCATGATCGTCTTCACGTCGGCGAAATCGAGATTGATCAGGCCCGGCTGCGTGATGAGGTCGCTGATGCCCGCGATCCCTTGGCGCAGCACGTCGTCGGCATACGCGAACGCGTCGTTGAGCGGCGTCTTCTTCTCGATCACCTGTAAGATGCGCTCGTTGGGAATCGTGATAAGCGTGTCGACCTTCTGCTCCAGCTCGCCGATGCCGTGCTCGGCCAGCTGCATGCGCTTGCGGCCTTCGAAGGCGAACGGCTTGGTCACGACGGCGATCGTCAGCGCTCCCGCTTCGCGCGCGAGTTCCGCGATCACGGGCGCCGCGCCGGTTCCAGTGCCGCCGCCCATGCCGGCGGTGATGAAGACCAAGTCCGCATCGGAGAGCAGCATCGAAAGATCTTCGCGCGACTCTTCGGCCGCCTCGCGCCCGAGCGTCGGGTTTGCGCCGGCGCCGAGGCCGCGCGTCATGCCGCCGCCGATGTGCACGGTGTTCTCGGTCAGCGAGCTTCGCAACGCCTGAACGTCCGAGTTCACCGCATAGAACTCCACGCCGGTGAGCCCCGCTTCGATCATGCGGTTGACGGCGTTGCAGCCGCCTCCACCTACTCCAATGACTCTGATCGTGGCCGCGTGTTCGGGTACGTAGCGCCGTCCGTCTGCCATGTTTTCCTCCGATGACGAAAAGAAGTTTAGTTCCACAGATCCGATGCAAACTTGCGAATGCGCTGCCACAGCGATCCGCTGCGCCGTGACGTCTCGATGAGCGAGCCGTTGCCGTTGGCGCCGAAGAGGATGAGTCCGATAGCCGTCGCGTACTGCGGCTGCGCGACCGTTTCGGTGAGGCCGACGACGTGTTTGGGAACGCCCAGCCGCACGGGGAGTCCGAAGACGTCTTCTGCGATCGCGTCGATACCGGGCAGGAGCGAACCGCCGCCAGTAATCACCACCTCGCCGAGTACGAGATCGCGCGGGACGTTCTCGACGATCTTCTGCCGCGCCATGCGCAGCGTCTCGAGCACGCGCGGCACGACGATGGCGCGCAGCTCCGCGGTCGAGCTCTGTTTGGTCGTGCGCCCGTCGAGCGCCTGGACCGCAAAAGCATCCTCGTTCGAGGCGTCGCGTACCCCGGCGCCTAAGCGCCGTTTGATCGCTTCGGCCTGATCGTGCGACGTCTTCAAGCCAAGCGCGATGTCGCTCGTGAGGATGTTGCCGCCGACGGGAATCGTCGCCGTGTAGATCGCGCTCCCGAGCGAGTAGACCGCGATGTCGGTCGTGCCGCCGCCGATGTCGAGCAGCACCGCCCCCACTTGGCGCTCCTCGGGAAGAAGCGTCGATGCGGAGCTCGCGAGCGGCTCGAAGACGACGCCGGCGGCTTCGAGTCCAGCCCGATGTACGCACTTGAGCACGTTCGTGATGAAGGTTTGACCGCCGGTGACGATGTGCGTGTCCACTTCGAGACGGCCGCCGGCCATGCCGACTGGGTCGTCCACGCCCTCTTGCCCGTCGACCGTGAAGTATCGCGGCAGCGCGTGGATGATTTGGCGATCCGAGGTGAGGTTGATGAGCTTGCTCGCGTCGACGACGCGTCGCACGTCCGTTTCGCAGACCTCGCGCGTGTCGTTCGCGGTCGCGACGACGGCGCGATTGTTCGTGCTGCGAATGTGATCGCCGGTGATGCCTACGTAGACGTCCTGGACGGGCATCCCGGCCATGCGCTCGGCCTGCTCTGTCGCGGCCTCGATGGACTTGATGGTCTCGTCCAAGTCCACGACCACGCCCTTGCGCATCCCAAGAGAGGGCGCTTCGCCAATTCCGACGACCTCCAGACCGCTGGGTCCCTCGACGGCGACGACGGCGCAGGTCTTCGTCGTTCCGATATCGAGACCGCAAACGGTCTCTTGCTTCATACCCACCATATATTGCGGCTTGGCCCCGGAACTCCTACAATCTATAGGAGCCGGGAGAGAGTCTGGGCCTGGGTTGGCGGGGCTCCGGCAGACTCCTTGAGGACAACGTGTGAAAACGTGTGGAGAAACTGAACAAATCCGTGCATAGCCGCGTCGAGCATGGCCTCGCGACGGCCTTCGGCATCGTCGTCGTCGCGGTGCTCCTCGACATTCTCATCGGTTTGTGGGCGCACGCGAGCCGGTCCGCATTCGCCAACGCGACGCTCGTCGTGACGCCGCTACTGCTCCTGGGTATCGTCGCGATTACGCTCGCATGGCTGCGCGCGTCGATCTTGCGTACGATCGGGCGCTGCACGGAGATCTTCCAAGCGATGGGCCGCGGGGATCTTGCAGCGCGCACCGGCTGGGCCGGCAGCGATCTTCTCGGCCGGCTCGGCGGCTCGATCGACGCACTCGCCGATCGTCTGAGCCTCACGATCGGGGCGATCCAGCGCGCCGCAACGACGCTCCAAGAGGCCGGCGAGCGCAGCAGCCGCCTCGCTGCCGAAGTCGCCCAGCGCGCGGGTGAAGAGCGCACGGCCCTCGGCGAAGCATTCGCGTACTCCACCGAGCTCGCGAGGGCTGCCGGCAGCGTCGCGGAACACTCCGAGGGCGTCGCGCGCCTCGTCACCGACATATCGAGTGCGGTCGCGCAGATGACGGCATCGATCTCGGAGATGGATCGCAATCTTCTCAGCCTGTCGGCCGTCGTCGGGCAAGCCGTTACGAACGCGCAAGAGATGTCGGCCTCCATCGCGCAGGTTGCGGCCAACGCCGAGGGCGTTCGCACGGAAGCCGGCGTTACCGACGAGCGCGTGCGCGGCGGGCGCAACGATGTGCTCGCGCTCACACACGGCATCGCGAGCATCGGAGAAACCGTCTCTGCCGTCGTCGCCGAGATGCAGAGCCTCGATCACGCCGCGCGTCAGATCGGCGATATCCTCGGCATCATCGAGAACATCGCCGACCAAACCAATCTCCTCGCGCTTAACGCCGCAATCGAAGCCGCACGTGCCGGCGAGCACGGGCGCGGTTTCGCCGTCGTCGCCGACGAAGTGCGCAAGCTGGCCGAAACGTCCGCCGGGTCGACGCAGCAAATCGCTTCGCTCGTCCTCGACATCCAGCGCCGGACCAAAGCGGTGCTCGATCGTGCCGGCCGTGCGGACGAGCTCGTGCAGAACAACGTTCGTTCAGCAGGCAACGTCACCGCCACGATCGAGCAGATCAGCGAGCGCGTCGCACACGTTGCAGCGCTCATTTCGGAGATCAGCATCGCAACGACGCAGCAGGCGCGCGGATCCGAAGAGCTCGCGAAGGCGAGCGAGCAGATGGGCGTCATGACGCAGGAAGCCGCGGCGACGATGCGCGAGCAGTCGATTACCTCGAACCAAATCCTCTCATCCGTCTCGGAGATCGAGCGCCGCACGGGCGACGTGGCGCACGCCGCCGGCGCGCAGCAGGCGGCGATCGAGCGCCTCCGCACGCGCGTCCGCCGCGCTGAGGAGCTAGGTGGCCAGAATGCCGAGGCAGTCGCGGCGATGGCCTCCGGCGCCGACGACGTGCACGTGGGGACGGGGGAGATCAAGCAGCTCGCGGGTCAGTTCGAGACGACAAAAGGCGAGAGGCCCCTAGAAGAGCAGGGGCCCTTTGCGCTATCATCCTAAAGATTATGCGACTCGTTGCTATAATAATTGCCTGGGCACTCGCCCTCCCGGTGGCCGCAGCGGCTTCTCAGACCGCCACGGCCGGCCGCCTGTTAAATGCGGCAACCCAACTTCCGGACACGACGTACCAGGTCGTCGTCAATCAGGTTCAGGATGCGACCCACATCCTCGTCAAGTTCCAGAACGGCGATCAGGCCGTACTGACTGCCGGACGACCGACGATGACCTTTACCACCGTGCACCCCGGCGACACGCTGATGCTCTCGACCGAGAAGGGCACCGTCCTCGTCTTCAAGGACGTCACTGCAGCGCAGATGGCGCCCCCCGCACCCGCCGCGAGCCCCTAGCCGCGCCGCTGCGCTCCGTCACCACGGGTGTGGTCGGGGAGCGCAAGTCGAGCGTTCCTACGAAGCGCCCCAACAAGGCGAAGCGCGTGAGAATCGGCTCGACCAACGGCACGGCGTTGGCAACGTTCGTCTCGTCACCGAGCAGCACAAAAATGCCGCCCGGTAACGTCGCATCGACGTCCCCCCGATCGTCCACCACGCGCTGGACGCTCACGCCGTGCGCGCGCAGCGAGAGCACCGCCGCACGGAGCGCGAAGGCCGAGGGCGCGCGCAAGAACTGCCCGGCGGTGAGATCCATGCCCCGTGCAACGACCAGCACGGGAAGCGCGGCGTCGCTCGCGCCCGTCTCCAATACGCGCAGCGATCGGTCGACGGTCGCAACCTCCTCGCCGCTCTGCACGACCGCAAACGGGTGCCGCTCGGTTACGACGATCGTGACGCCTGCTGGTAAGCGACGATGGACGTGCGCGGTAAGAACGTACGGGATGGCCTCGATCCGGCGCGCGACGGCTCCGGTATTCTGAAGCCAGACGTTGGCGCGCGGATTGATCCGCGCGCGTTCCAGGATCTCTTGCGCCGACACGATGTGGTTGCCGATCACCCGTACGTGCTTCGGCGCAAAGCCGGGCCAGCTCATCAGGAGGTAGCCAACGACCATCGCGACCAGCAAGACCGCCGTTCCAACGAACCAAAACGGTCGCAATCGCGCCCCGGGCGCACGGCGTCGCCTTCTGCCGCTCACGCCGGAACGTAGCGCTCCAGCGCCTCTGCGACACCGTCGTGGTCGACGTCGCCCACGACCGCATCGGCAACCGCCTTCACCGCGTCCGGGGCGTTGCCCATCGCAACGGCGACGCCTGCAACGCGCAAGAGCGGCTCGTCGTTCCAGGAGTCTCCCACGGCCAATACCTCCTCCATCGCAACGCGCAGCCGCGCGGCGACGAACGCGAGCGCTTCGCCCTTGTCGACGTTCGGGTTCAGGATCTCGATAAACTCCGGGTAACTGCGCGTGACGTACGCGCGCTTGCCGAGGCGCGCCTGCACCTGCGTCACGTACCGGCTCGCGACGTCCGCATCCGCCACGATCACCGCCTTGGTCGCATCGCTCGTCGCGAAGGCTTCGCGCAGGGACGGCACCACGATGGGCTCCACGCGCGAGAGCCCCGCGTACAGATCCGAGAAGCGATTGCGCTCCTCGCAGTAATAGTTGTCGTTGCGATAGAGCTGCACGTGCAGCCTTTCTTCTTGCGCCATGGCCACGACCTCGAGCGCCACCGCGTTGCGCAACGGCCTATCGAAGAGCACGTCGTCGCTGCGCGGATCGACGATTGCCGCACCTTGATAACAGACGATCGGCCCGTCCAGCGCGAGCTCTCGTGCGTACGGCAGGGCCGCGCGGTACATGCGCCCCGTGACCAGACACCCAGCGATGCCGCGCGACCGCACGCGCGCGATCTCCGCTCGCACGCGTGGCCGCACGACGAGATCGCGTCCGACGAGCGTTCCGTCCAAATCCAGAGCCACCAGACGAATCATCCCGCCTCCCGCTGCGCGCGGTCGCGCGCGGTCTTCGCATGCTGCGCGAGACCCTCGAACTCCGCGAGCGTCGCGATCGCCGGCGCGTCCTGCCGTATGCGCAGATCGCTGTTACGTACGACGGAGAACGTGCGCGTGAAGTCGGCGAGCGAGAGCCCCGAAGCAAAACGCGCGCTTCCCGATGTGGGCAGGACGTGGTTGGTTCCCGCAAGATAGTCGCCGCACGCGACCGGCGTCTGCGCGCCGACGAAGACTGCGCCCACGTGACGCACGCGCGCGAGCAGCGGCCCCGGATCGCGTACCTGCAAGGCAAGATGCTCGGGCGCGAAGCGCTCGACCGTCGCACACAGCTCTTCGAAGCTCGACGCGTGGATCAGGCGGCAACGCGATGCCAGAACTCGTTCGACGATCTTCGCGCGCGGCATGCGAGCGACGTCGTACCGCTGCAGCACGCCCGCCACGGACTCGAGAACCTCGCGAGACTCCGCGAGCGCTGCGACGCGCGCGAGAGGATCGTGCTCCGCCTGAGCGAGCAGCTCCGCGACGATCTCATCCGGCGAAGCGGAGTCGTCCGCAACGACGAGCACTTCGGACGGACCGGCGGAACCGTCGATGCCGCACGCGCCCGCCACTTGGCGCTTGGCCTCCGTCACCCAAGCGTTACCGGGACCAACGATCTTGTCGACCGCAGCGATCGAATCCGTTCCGTATGCGGCCGCCGCGATCGCCTGCGCGCCGCCGACGGCGTACAGCTCGTCGGCTTCGCAAAGCGCGCACGCGTAGAGAATCGCCGCGTCGACGCGCCCGTTACGTTGCGGCGGTGTCATCACGACGACGCGCGAGACGCCGGCGAGCTTCGCCGGCACCACCGTCATCACGGCCGTCGACGGCAGTGAAGCGGAGCCACCCGGCACGTACGCGGCTACGGCGTCGAGCGGGCGCGTCACGAACGCGTAGCGCGTGCCGTCCGCTTCTTCATACGCGACGTCCTCTCGCCGCTGTCGTTCGTGAAATCGCGCCACCCGCTCTTTCGCGATCGCGAGCGCCTCGGCGACCCCCGGCGGGACGAGCGAGCGCGCCTGCCGCTCCATGGGGATAGGCACGCGCAATGCGCGCAGCTCGAATGCCGGGTCGTCCCAACGCCGCGTGTAGTCGAGGAGCGCCGCATCGCCACGCGTGCGGACGTCCGCAACGATCGCGCCCACGACGGTCGAGATCTCCGCCGCGGGCTCCCAACCAGCCGCAAAGAATGGGGCGAGCGCGGGATCGGACGCCTCGACGACGGTAAGCCTAGTCACGCTGCAATCGCTCGAGCACGTCGATGATCGCGCGGTATTTCGCGCGAAAACGCACGGGGTTGACGACGAAGCGCGCCGAGGAGCGACCGACTTCGTCGACGACGACCAGGTCGTGCTCCCGCAGCGTTCGGCCCGTCGCGACGAGATCGACGATCGCGTCAGCGAGACCGACCAGGGGCGCAAGCTCGACCGATCCGTGCAGCGCGATGATTTCGCAGGCGACGTCGCGTTCCGCGAAATACGCTTGTGCCGAACGCTTGAACTTCGTCGCGACCCGTAGAAACGTCGGGTAGCGCGCGCCGTCGTGGTATCCGTCGCTGCGCCGCGCGGCGACGACAAGCCGGCACTGCCCGAAGCCCAGATCCGCGAGCTCGCTCACGGAGCGATCCGTCTCCCACAGCGTATCCTTCCCGACGATGCCGCAGTCTGCGGCGCCGAACTCTACGTACGCCGGAACGTCGCTCGAGCGCAGTACGAGCAGTTCGGTGCGGCCGTCTCCGGCGAGGACCTGCAGCCTGCGTCCGACGTCCGCCGGCACCTCGATGCCGGCCTTCGCAAGGCACTTGCGCGTCTCTTCGTAGAGCGCGCCCTTCGGGAGCGCGATGACGAGGCGCTCGCTCACGCGAGCTCTTCCCGCAGGATCTCCTCCACGTTGTCGCCATCCGCGATGATGACGCGTGGAATCTCTTTGTGACGCGCGTACGCCAAAAGCGCCGCGCGGTCCAAATCGCGCACGTCGACGCGAACCCGCAAGCCCTTCGCACGTTCGCGCTTCGCAATCGCGTCGGAGCCGCTGACGAGCACGTCCACCTCGTTACGCGGCCGCTCGTCCTCGCGTCGGCGCTCGAGCGCCAGCAGGATTCTCTCGACGCCGACCATCCAGCCGACGGCAGGCACGTCGTATCCGAAGCGCGGCAACAGCTGATCGTACCGGCCGCCGCCGCAGAGCGAGAAACCGAGGTCGCCGATGTATCCTTCGAAGACGAACCCCGTGTAGTATCGCAAGTCGCGCAGGAGCGCGAAGTCGATGTTGATTCGCTCCCGCCATCCGAACGCGTCCGCGCGTTTGAGAATCTCTTCGAGGCGAGCAAGCGCCGCACGCGAATGCTCGGTCGCGCAGATCGGACGCACCAGACGCACCACGTCGTCGCGTCCGCGCGTCATCGTGAGCTGCACCAGAATCTCAAAGGTCTGCGGATCGACCGCGTTGCGTTCTCCGAAGTCTCGTAACGCGACGAGATTGCGCTCGGCAACGAATTGCTTGCACGCCTCAGCCGCATCACCCGACAGGCCGACGCTCGCGAGCACGCCGTCGACGATCGCGGCGTCGTTGATGTCGAACCGTGCGTCGCCGAGGCCGACGGCATCGAGCGTCTCGATCGCCATGAAGAGCGCCTCGGCGTCCGCGCTCGTGCCGGTTCCGCCGATGAGCTCGGCGCCGGCTTGCGTGAACTCGCGCATGCGCCCGAGCTGCGGTTCCTCGTAGCGAAAGGCCGTCGCGATGTAGGAGAGGCGCAGCGGTAGGGTCGCCTGCCGCAAGCGGGCGGAGACGACGCGCGCGATCGGCGTGGTCATCTCGGTGCGTAGCGCCAGCGACTGCCCCAGCGGATCGCTGAAGCGAAACGTCTGCTGCATCAAGCGTTCGCCCAGGCCGCGCTCCAGCGCCTCGTACACCTCGAACGTCGGCGTCAACACCTCGCTATACGACCAGCAGCGAAACACCTCGCGAATGCGCTCTTCGACGTCGCGCTTGAACGCGAACTCCTGCGGTAGCCAGTCGCGAACGCCGGGCGGGATCTTCATGCTTCGCGCACGTGCTCGCCGCCGAAGATGCGCTCGAGCTCCGGACGCACGCGCGCGTCGCCCGCGATCGTGCGCGGAAGACGCCGCACTCTGCCTCGCGCACGCAGCATCACTGGGGCGTCTCCCGGAAAGCGCTCGATGAGCGCCGCCAGCCGGTCGATCTGCTCGCGCTGCGAGACCTCGACGAGCCATCCGCGTACGCTTTGCTGCCGGGCAGCGGCCTCGAACGGAGCAACCTCGTTCGCGCTGACCGAGAGATCGACGCTCGCCTCGTCACCGTTGTGCGCTCCGGGCCGCTCGCGAACGCGCATCCGTCCTCTCACGACGAGAATGCGGTCGGATTCGAAGAGCTGCTGCACCTGCGGATAGAGCTTCGGAAAGACGACGACTTCGCAGCTTCCCGTCGTGTCCTCGAGCTGCGCGATCAAGATCTGCCCCCCCGCACGCGTCATCGCGCGGCGCGCACCCGTAACGGTTCCCGCGACGGTCACCGGCGCATCGTCCTCGAGGCTGCGCAACGCCTTCATGACCGTGGCGCCGGAGCGCACGAGGCGCTCTTGAACGTCCGCGAGCGGATGGCCAGAAACGAAGATCCCGAGCGTCTCCTTCTCCCAGGAGAGCTTTTCGCGCTGCGACGGCGGCGCGAGGTCAGGTAACACCGGACCGAGCGACGGAGCGTCGCGCGCGATCTCGCTGAAGAGCGATGCCTGCCCGAGCTCCAAGTCCCGCGTCGCTCGTGCGGAGAGATCGAGCGCAAGATCGAGTGCCGCGAGCTTCTGCGCACGGTTTCCGACGAGTGCGTCGGTCGCGCCACATTTGACCAGCGCCTCGAACACCCGGCGGTTCACCTGACGCGCGTTGACGCGGCCGGCAAAGTCGAACAGGTCGACGAACGGTCCTCCGCGTTCGCGCGCGTCGATGATCGCGCGGACGGCATCCTCGCCGACGCCTTTGACGGCCGAGAGTCCAAAACGAATCTGATCTCCCACGACCGTGAAGTCGACGAGCGACTCGTTGACGTCTGGCGGCAGCACGGCGATGCCGTAGCGGCGCGCGTCTTCGATGTACTCGGAGAGTTTATCGGTGCGATCCGTAACCGACGTCAGCAGCGCGGTGATGTATTCGAGCGGATAGTTCGCCTTCAGATACGCGGTTTGGTAGGCGATCATTGCATACGCGACCGCGTGTGATTTGTTGAAGCCGTAGCCCGCGAAGGGTTCGACGAACGCGAAGATCTCCTCGGCGAGCCGCCGGCTTACCCCGCTGTGCTTCATCGCGCCTTCGATGAAGCGCCTGCGATAGACGGGCACCTGGTCTTTGAGCTTCTTGCCCATGACCTTGCGCAACTCATCCGCCTCACCCAGCGTGAAGCCCGCAACGTCCCGCGCTATTAGCATGACTTGTTCCTGATAGACGGCGATGCCGTAGGTCTCCGCCAGGATCGGCTCGAGCTTCGGATGCAGGTAGCTCGGCCTACTGCGGCCGTGCTTGTTGCTGACGTAGTGCGCAATCCACTCCATCGGCCCGGGACGGTAGAGCGCGACCAGCGCCACGATGTCCTCGAAGCGCGACGGCTGCAGCTCGGTGCACACGCGCTTCATGCCCTCGGATTCCAGTTGAAACACGCCCATGGTTTCGCCGCGCCCGAGCATCTCCAGCGTCTTTGCGTCGTCGAGCGCGATGCGCTCGAGCGCAAACGCGGCGTCCGTGGTACGGCGAATTTCCCGTACGGCGTTGTGCATCACCGTCAAGTTACGCAGGCCGAGGAAGTCCATCTTGAGCAGACCGATTTTCTCGATCCACTCCATGTCGTATTGTGTGTTCACGCCGCCGTCGCCAAACTTCACGAGCGGCACGTACTCCACGAGCGGCCTGTCCGAGATCACCACGCCGGCCGCGTGCGTTCCCGCGTTGCGCACGAGTCCTTCGATGGTCTTCGCCGTGTCGAGCAGATGGCGCAGCTGCGGGTTCGTATCGTAGAGCGATTGTAACTCCGAGATCTGACGGATCGCCGCCTCGATGGAGAGCCCCGTCGGGCCGGACGGAATGAGCTTCGCGATCCGATCGACGTCGGGCAGCGGTACGCCGAGCACGCGCCCGGCGTCGCGGACCGCCGCGCGCGCAGCCATCGTACCGAACGTCACGATCTGCGCAACGCGATCGGCGCCGTATTTGTCCGTCACGTACGCGATCACTTCGTCGCGCCGCTCGACGCAGAAATCGGTGTCGATGTCGGGCATCGAGATGCGGTCTGGGTTCAGGAAGCGTTCGAAGAAGAGATTGAACGCGAGCGGATCGAGATCGGTGATGCGCAGCGAGTACGCGACGAGCGAGCCGACCGCCGATCCGCGACCCGGCCCCACTGGAATATCGCGGTCGCGTGCGAACTTTATGAAATCCCACACGATGAGGAAATAGGAGGCGTATCCCATCGCGGCGATGACGCCCAGCTCGTAGTCCAGCCGCTCGCGCAGCGCGGCATCGTCGCTGGCGCGCGCCTCGCCGTAGCGCTCCACGAGTCCCGTTTCGCAGAGCCGGCGCAAGTACGCATCGTCGTTTCCCGCCTCGGGCGGTACCGGGTACTCCGGCATGCTGAAGGTGCGCTTCGGGAACGAGAGATCCACGCTCTTCGCGATCCGCACGGTATTTTCGCAGGCTTCGGGGAGATCGCTCCAGACCTCGTACATCTCGTCGGGCGTTTTCAGGTAGAACTGGTCGGTCGAGAAGCGCAGCCGGTTCGTGTCGGCGACCGTGCGTCCCGTACCGATGCACAACAGGACGTCGTGCGCGACAGCGTCCGCGCGCTCGTGATAGTGCGCGTCGTTCGTGGCCACGAGCGGCACGTCGAGCTCGCGTGCGATGGCGATGAGGCCTTCGTTGACGACGTCTTGCTCGGGCATGCCGTGGCGCATCACCTCGATGTAGAAGCGCTCCCCGAAGATCTCCCGGTACGTCTTGGCGCTACGAACCGCAGCCTCCCGATCGTTGCGCAGGAGCGGAGCGGCCACGAGGCCTGAGATGCACCCAGAGAGGAGGATCAAGCCCTCGTGATGCCGCTCCAGGAGATCGAGGTCGATGCGGGGCTTGTAGTAGTACCCCTCGAGGAAGCCCTTGGAGACGAGGGCGCTCAGGTTCCGGTACCCCTGCAGATCGGCCACGAGCAGGGTCACGTGCGCCTCGTCGCGCAGCGTACGGTCGAGATGGCCGCGTGGCGCTATGTACGCCTCGCAGCCGATAATGGGAGTAAGGTTCGCTCGGCGCGCTGCATGGTAGAACTCCATCGCCCCATACATGACCCCGTGGTCGGTGAGCGCGACCGCAGGCGAGCCGAAATCGGCGACGCGGCGGCAGAGCTGCTCGATGCGGCACGCGCCGTCGAGCAGCGAGTACTCGGAATGGACATGTAGGTGAACGAACTGACGCAAGCTTTACGTATCAATCTCGGTGGCGTATGACGGACCCTGCCTCTTCTGCTCCGCACGACGGGCCGGACCTGCGGGACGAGGTCGCACAGCTGAAGTCGCGCCTAGCCGCGCTCGAAGCCGAGAAGGACGAGTACGCTCGGCAGATCGAGGAGCTATTCGTCCTCCAGCAAGTCTTCTCCACCATCAACTCGTCGCTCGAGATCAACGACATCCTCTCGACGGTCTTGCGCGGCGTCCGCGCGGCGCTAAAGTTCGGACGCGTCGTCCTCTTCGACGTGCTCGCCGACGGCTCGATTCTCCGCCGGCTCCAGTGTGACGCGGAGGGAGACGTCTCTCGTCCCGAGGACGAGCGCGCCTACCGGGCCGACTCCACGCTGCGCGACGTCGCAGCCGGAACGATACCTCTCTCTACCGGCTCGCCCTCCGATCCCGGCGCACCGCTGACCGACGGCCAAGGCTGCTACTGCGTCGTTCCCCTCGTCACGCGCAACGTCGTGCGAGGCTTGCTCTATGCCGACGACCTGCCGACTGGCGAGATCGACGACAGCCACATCCGCATGCTCCTCGATTTCGCCGCGCAGGCTGCCGTAGCGATGGAGAACGCTCGCCTCTACGATGAAACGCGCCATCTGCTCGAAGAGACGCAGCGACTGGCACTGACCGATGCACTGACGGGGATCGCCAATCGGCGCGCGCTGCAGCAGCTCTTCGAGCACGAGATGAAGTCGGCGGAGCGCTACCAGATGCCGCTCGCCTTCATCATCCTCGACATCGACGATCTCAAGGCCATCAACGACAGCGGCGGGCACAGTGCCGGCGATCTCGCGCTCCAGCGCTTTTCGCACGTACTGCTTGACAATGCAAGGCGCGGTGACATCGTCGCGCGCTACGCCGGCGACGAGTTCGTCATCGTCATGACGCACAGCGAGCGGCTCGCCGCCGCAAAGGGCGTCGAACGCATCCTGGCCGCCTTGCGGCGTCACGGCTTGCCTGCCTCGATCGGCATTGCGATGTTTCCCGACGACGGCCGCGACGCGCAGTCCCTGTTCTTCGCCGCCGACGAAGCCCTCTACGACGCCAAGGTCGCGGGCAAGAACCGCTACCGGTTCTACCGCAATCCCGAACCCACTCTGCTCGAACTCGCTCAGTGAGGCTCGGCGTCGCCGTCACCATCGAGTGCCTCGCCGCACTGCCGGCCCTGCTGTGGGTTATCGTGCTCTTGGAGCGCCGGCACCGAGGAAAGCCGGTCGCTCTGCTCGTTCGAGCAACGCTTGTCGCGGTTCTCGCGTCGTTCGTGCTCGCGCACGTCAACCGGTGGTTCGACCTGTGGAGATCCCACCCGTATTTTCCGAGCGGTCACGAGACGTTCGCCTCCTGCATGGGAGCCGCGCTCGTTTTCGCCGATCGCCGCTACGCGCCGGCCGCGGTTATCGTACTCGCGGCGCTCGGATACGCCCTCGTGCGTGCCGGCTGGCACGGGAGGCTCGAGGTCATCGCCGGCTTTCTGCTCGGCACCGCGACGCTCGCCGTAACGCAGGTAATCTTTTCCCGGCCGAGGATTGGCTAAGCCATGCAACTCGAACCGTACCTTTTCTTTCACGGGCGCTGTGAAGAGGCGCTGAACTTCTACAAGGACGTATTCACGGGCGACATCGTCCAGCTTAGCCGCATCGCGAGCTCGCCGATGGAGCAGCACGTCCCGCCCGAGCAGCGCAACGGCGTGATGCACGCGACGTTCGTCGCCGGCGACGTGAAGTTCATGGCCTCAGACGGCCGCCCGGGCTCGGGCCCTGACGGCGAAGATGACATCGCGCTCTGCGTGGCTACGAGCGACCCCATCGAAGGCGAGCGCGTCTTCAATGCCTTAGCACAGGATGGAAAGGTCGAGACTCCGCTCGGGGACGCGTTCTGGGGCGGTCGATTCGGCTCGCTCACCGATCGCTTCGGCGTCCAGTGGATGGTAACGATCCACACCTGAACGGCGATCCTACGTCACCGAATTGCTCCCGCTTGACGCAGCATGCGAAGTACCCGTTGGCGCGGGAGCGCATGCACCGTTACGCCTCCACGGCCGGTGACGGTCGTCGCCTCGAAGAGTGCGTCGTAGATTGCGGCTTGCGTCGCCTCGGCGGTCGCGCGATAGATCGCGTCCAGCCGTTCGCCGCCGGGGAGCACCGCACCGGACGGGGGCGTAACGATGAAGTGGCCGGTGTGCCGGAAGACGCGCGAGGTCGAGAATGCGATGAAGAGATCGCCGCTGCCCACGTCGGATGTCAAGCCGGTGCGGCCCATCCCGAGCGCCGCGCGCAGCGCCAGCGCACGGAGTTGCCGTGAATCCAGTGGCGCGTCGGTTGCGACGACGACGACAATCGAACCCGACGCTGCGCGGCCCCGAAGGGAGGTGCGATGGGGAAACTGCGTGCGGTCGACGTCGATCAAACGTTCGCCGACCGGTACGCCGACGATCGTGAGCTGCTCGCGCGTGCTGCCCGTGTTGTCGTTGACCAGCACGCCGACCGTATAGCCGCCGAGCTCCGATGGCAGCACGCGCGACGCCGAGCCGATCCCGCCCTTGAAGTCGAAGGCGCGCATGCCCGTCCCGGCTCCGACGCTTCCGCGCTCGAACTCTCCTTCGCGCGCCGAATCGAGCAGGCGCTCGATGTCGATCGCGCTTACGGCTCTCGCTCCGATGTCGTTGAGAAGCTGATCGTCGCATTCGGCGACGACGGGCAGGGGTACGTCGTCCGTGCGGCCGATCTCGGGGTGGCGGGCGATCTGCCACGACACGACACCGTCGTCGGCGCGGCCGACGTCGAGCGTATCCGTCAGAACGATCGGCTCTTCGAGGTATCCAGATTCCTCGATCCAATGCGTTCCCGTCATCTCGCCGTTGCCGTTGAAGCCGAGGTATGCGGCTGCCACTTTCTCGTCCCAGGGATCGGCATCGGGAAGCACCGCCGTCGCGCCGGTCCGGATATCGCCGCCCTCGATTTTCGTCAGGTTGCCGACCCGCACGCCCGGAACGTCCGTGATGCCGTCGAGCCGGCCGCTCGCGAAGGATCCGAAGTGGAAGGGAAGCGCGGCCGCTGCCGACAGGGGCAGGCTAATGGCAAGCACGAGAAGGGTAGAGAGCAGGGGCTTGGGCATAAGTCACTTCAGTTCGCAGCTCTGGGTCGAGCGCCTGGAGCTTGGATGGCTTTCATATAAAGTAAGAGGAGAACGCATGCTTACCGTTCCGGATAAACTGCGCGCCGCGACGCTATGGGAGAACCTCTCCGCTGCCGAGCTCGTCGAGCACGCCCTCAAGCGCGGCGAGGCCGCGCTGGGACCCGAGGGCCAGATCATCGTCGACACGCGGCCACATACCGGCCGCTCTCCCAAGGACAAGTTCTTCGTCCGCGAGCCCGGCAGCGAGACGCACATCGACTGGGGTGACGTCAATCAACCGATCGACGAGGCGCGCTTCGATGCGCTGTTCGAGCGCGTGCAGGAACACCTCCGCGAGCGGGACGTTTACGCTCTCGATTGCTACGTCGGCGCCGACGAGCGGTTTCGCTTGCCGGTGCGCGTCTACACCGAACTCGCATGGCAGAGCCTCTTCGCGCGCCATCTCTTCATCACGCCCGAAAGGCTTCCGTCGGATTTCGTCCCCGAATTCACGGTGGTGGATGCCGCGCTCTTCCAAGCCGATCCCGAGCGCGACGGCACGCGCACCGGAACGTTCGTCATCGTCAACTTTCGGCGCCGCATGATTCTCATCGGCGGAACCCGTTATGCGGGCGAGATCAAGAAGTCCGTGTTCACGGTGATGAACTACCTTCTGCCCCTGCGCGAGTCGCTACCGATGCACTGCTCCGCGAACGTCGGCGAAGCGGGCGATCTCGCCATCTTCTTCGGCCTCTCCGGCACCGGCAAGACGACGCTCTCCTCCGATTCGCACCGCCCGCTCGTCGGCGACGACGAGCACGGGTGGTCCGACGACGGCGTCTTCAACTTCGAAGGTGGATGTTACGCGAAGGTCATCCGGCTCTCGCCAACGGCCGAGCCCGAGATCTGGGCCGCAACGCAGCGCTTCTCGACGGTTCTCGAAAACGTCGCCTACAACGAGCGCACGCGAGCGCTCGACGTCGACTCCGAGGAAAAGACTGAGAACACCCGCGCCGCCTATCCTCTGGAGTTCATCCCGAACGTCGTCGCCGGCAGCAAGGGCGGCCATCCGAAGGTCGTGCTGATGCTCACTGCGGACGCCTTCGGCGTATTGCCGCCGATCTCGAAGCTCTCGCGCGAGCAAGCAATGTATCATTTTCTTTCAGGATATACCGCGAAAGTTGCCGGCACTGAGCGTGGGATCACAGAACCGCAAGCGACGTTCTCCACGTGCTTCGGCGCGCCGTTCATGGTCCATCATCCCACCGTCTACGCGAAGCTTCTCGGCCGAAAGATCGCCGAGCACGAGGTCGATTGCTGGCTCGTGAACACGGGATGGACGGGTGGCCCGTACGGCATCGGTAAGCGCATGTCTATCTCGCACACGCGCGCCATGGTGAACGCCGCGATCGAGGGCCGCATTCCGGACGAGTTCGAGCGCGAGGATTTCTTCGGGCTGCTCGTTCCCAAGGGCGTTCCCGGGGTTCCCTCCGACGTGCTCAATCCACGAAATGCGTGGAGCGACGCACGTGCGTACGACGCGCAGGCCGCGACCCTCGCCCGGCTCTTTGCGGACAACTTCCGCCGGTTCGAGGAGCAGGCTTCGGAGGCCGTCAAAGCGGTCGCGATTAGGCCGCGCCCCTGAGGGCGCAGGCTCTCATGCACCGTTCAGGAGAAGCGGCTCTGACCGCGATGCTTCTCCTAGCGGCCTTGCGGGCGCCGGCCACCGCGCAGACCACGCCACAGCCCTCTCCCGTGCCGGTCCAGAGCGGCACGGTCACCGGAGCGAATGCGCCTAGGGTCCTAGGCATGTGGCATCTCCTCGAAAGCCTAAACGGCATCACGCCGGTCCAGCGGCGGCAGCTCGAGGCGATACGAGTGCGGTACGAGCAACGTCACCCCGCCAGTACCCTGCCGGATCGCTCGGCGTTGCAATCGCTGCGCGCTCGCGTGCTGCGCGTGCTCACCTCCGCTCAACAGGCCCAGCTCCGCGCCGAAGTCCGGCAGCTGCGCGAGCGACGCATGCAGCAGGGCTTGGTCACGCCCTCCCCCTCGCCGCGCTAGGCCCGGTCGCCTATCGCCAAGCGCCCGTTCTCCACGCTGACCTCGACGTCGCCCCATCCGGACGTAACGCAGATCGCGCGCATGCCCGCGGCACGCGCCGCCATCACGCCCGGCGAGCTGTCCTCAAAGACGACGCACTCTTGCGCGGGAACGCCGAGTAAGCGCGCGGCGTGCAGATAGCCCTCGGGCGATGGCTTGGGCTTGCTGACGTCCTCTGCACTGACGAGAACGCCAGGCCTCGGCAGCCGGCTGCGGTCGAGCAGCGTCATGGCGAGTTCGCGAGGGCACGACGTGACGATCGCCCACGGGAGGGGCTTGACGCGCGACAAAATCTCTCGCGCACCCTCGCACGCATTACCGCGGCCGTCTACGAGCGTTCCGAAGAGATCGAAGAGTGCCGCCGCGTACGAGGAGAAGGGCCCGCGTTTCCGCGGGCCCTCGTTCTGATTATCTGGCACCGACCTACTTTCGAGGGGCCTTGCGGCCGAACTA
>VFSW01000504.1_pt1 | contig 57691 bp, 51 predicted proteins | sample 5358111 | NCBI WGS metagenome assembly VFSW01 (sample SAMN11554181, study PRJNA540505) | mine drainage metagenome | isolation source: sediment from site ElyBrook_90M | place: USA: Ely Copper Mine, Vershire, VT | collected 2017
CCCGTGTTTTTTTTCGTTTTGTCCGGGTACGCCACGGCCCGGGTCTCCCTTCATGTACACTAAACGGGCGGGTGCGTTTGCCAACTGCCCCTTTTCCATGCTCGTAGATCCACTAGCACTGCTGCGGCAATGAAGCCGGCCGGGGTTCTGGAGTCTACCCCGTGCGGTGCGTGGTGCTTTACTTGGGCTGCTCGACCGTGGGGGCCGGCGGCGGTGGGGGCGCTGTCTGCTGCTGCACGTTCGGCGCAGGCGCAGAAGGCTCGGTCACGCCCCGGATGCCTTCCTTGAAGCCCTTCAGTCCCTCACCCAATCCCTTGCCCAACTCCGGCAGCCGCTTGGCGCCGAACAGCAGGAATGCCACTACGCCCAGCACCACCAGGTGCCATGGCTGCAATAGATCGCCCATCGTCTTATCCTCCGCGCGCCGCACTGGCCTGGCGCACTTCCATCACTGGCTATTGTCGCACAAAGCCGGGTTGCCGCGCTTGCAGGCATCGCGCCAGAACCCTGGTCGTGGGGCCGGGGCTTAGTTTACCTGCGCCGGGTTGCCCAGCCGCTCCGTCACCATGGCATAAAAGCTGCGCAGGTCCTCTTCTTCGCCCATGGTGAGCCGGCGGTAGACCTTCATCAGGGGAAACAGGCGCGAGCCGCGCACATCCACGGCCGGAACCGCAGCCATTCCACCAGGATAGGGGGTCATCTCCCAACTGCCGGCGTAGCGCCGCCGCAGCACCTCGCCCAGGTAACTGCCCCACAGGCGCACCTCGAAGTCCAGGTCCAGCTACGGGCTTTCGCCCACCCTGATCAGAATCTCGTCCAGCCCGTCGATCGACTCCGGAGAAAAATACAGCTTCTGCAGGAACTCGCCGCCGCCCAGCCTGGCTGCGGCCTCGGCATAGGCCTCCATCATCGCTCCCAGGTCAAGGAACGCCTTCGACTCCAGCCGTTTGCGCAGATCGCTCATCCTCATCAAGAGTACATGGCCCCAGTCCGGAACCCGGACGTGAAAATGGGACGCAATTGCGTCGTTGTGGCAGACTGGGTGCAGCCGTTGGAGGATGCCCCACCCATGAAATGTATCAGGCTTCTTGCCCTGGCCGGCACACTGGTTCTGGCTGCCGTAACAGCCCGCCCCGCCGGCCGGGACATCTACCCTGACCCCGCCCGGGCCAGGGCAGACATCGCCGCCGCCCTCAAGACCGCCGCCCAGACCCACAAGCGCGTCCTGCTCGACTTTGGCGGCAACTGGTGCGGCGACTGCCTGGTGCTTGATATGTTCTTCCACGATCCGACGAACCGGCCCATCCTGGAGGCCAACTTCGTGCTGGTCCACGTGAACGTTGGCCAGCTGGATGAAAACGTGGAGATCGCCCGACGGTATCAGATTCCGCTACAGAGAGGCGTACCGGCGCTGGCCGTGCTGACGGAGACGGGGAAGATGCTGTTCAGCCAGAAAAGCGGCCAGTTTGAGAAGATGAGCCGCGTGGAGTCCCGGGACGTCACCGCATTCCTGATGCAGTGGAAGCCCGTCAAACCCGGCTGCTCGGTGGTGCTGGTGACCTGCTGAGAAAGTGAATCGCCGGGCACAACCACGGCACTCCCTCAGTTCAGCTCAACGGCGCTAGGTGCTTGGTGTTCTGGTAGGTGTAGGTGATGCGGTGGATGACGGTGATGGTGGAGAGCACGGCCAGCACCCACAGCACCGGAGCCATCACGCCCCAATGGTTGAACAGGGCGCCCAGAATGACCAGCACAATCCGCTCCGGACGCTCCATGAAGCCCACCTTGCACTGGCCGATGAGAGCCTCTGCGCGGGCGCGTGTGTAGCTCACCATCAGCGACGTGACCATGACGAAGGCCACCAGCACCACGTACCGGAAGCGATTGATGCGGCCGTAGTAGACCAGCAGGCCGAAGAACAGCACCACATCGGAATAGCGGTCAATCACCGAATCGAAGAAGGAGCCGAAGACCGTGACCTGGTTGTTGCGGCGTGCCACGCGGCCGTCCACCATATCAAACAGACCCGCGCCAACGATCACCATGCCGGCATAGAAAAACATGCGTCCCGCATTGCTGGCGTTGGCATGGCCAAACAGGAATGCGGCCGCGATGTTGATGACCAGTCCGATGAACGTGAGTGCGTTGGGTGAGATGCGGGTGAGCGCCAGACCGTGCACGATGCGGTCAAGAAGCCAGCCGCAAGCGCGGCCGAAAGCACTGGTCCAGGTCATGCCAATCGTCCTAAAAATTACTGCTCTGCGGCGTTACCGGCTTGTTCGCCGGCTTCGTCGTGGATAGTGGTGAGCTTCAGAATTTCCAGCTCACGCTTGCCGTTGGGGGTGACGATAATAGCCACATCGCCTACCCGCGTGCCCACCAGGCCGCGCCCAATGGGCGAGGTGGTTGAAATCAGCCCCTTGGTGACATCGGACTCTTCGCTGGTCACCAGGCGATAGACGATCTCTTCGTCCTTGGTGGAGTCGTAGACCACCACCGTGGAGCCGAAGCCTGCCTTATCCCGCGGAATATTGGTCAAATTAACCAGCGAGAGCTCGGCCATGCGTCTCTTCAACTGGCCCAGACGCGCATTCACAAAGTCCTGGCGCTGCTTCGCCATGTGGTATTCGGCGTTTTCCGACAGGTCGCCCATGGCCACTGCCTTCTTGATTTCGGCGGGCAGTTCGTGGGCAAGCTCATGCTCCAGCTGGCCAATTTCAGCAAGAAGCTGCTTTTTAATGTGATCGGGCATCCATGATCCGTGGCGGGGAGCGGTCTCGCTCAAACCGCAAGAGATAGAAGAACTAGACTTCCTATTATACGCGGGAGACGGGAAAAGGGCTGATGGCAGGGCGGACTAGTGGCCGCCGGTCTCTGACCCCTGATCCCCGGCGCCGGGCTTCTGCTGGTCGAGGAACGACTGCAGGATCAGCGTGGCCGCCACCTGGTCCACGACGCGGCGATGCTCCTGGCGCGCGTGGCCGGCCTCGTAGAGAATCTGGTGGGCTTCGCGCGTAGTCAGCCGCTCGTCCCACATGTGGATGGGCAGGCCGGTCAGCGTGCCCAGTTCGGCGGCAAAGGCCTGGGTCTTGGCGGCCCGCGGACTCAACTCGCCCGACAGATGCAGCGGATTGCCGACCACAATGCCCGCCACGCCGAAGCGCCGCGCCAGCCGCGCCAGAGAGCGCAGGTCTTCCCGAGGGCTGCGCCGCCGCTCCAGGGTCAGCACCGGCTGCGCCGTTAGCCCCAGTGCGGCGCTCACGGCCACGCCGATGCGCTTCGACCCGACCTCGCGGGCGAGGTAGCGGGTTGGATGGGTGGAATCCAGGGTTAAATCTCCTGGATTTCAGCTTATAGTGCCCGGGCGCCCAGGAAATCACCTTTCAGGGATGCGGTCCCGATACAATCGTTAAAGGTAGAGAATCCGCAAGGGCATTTACCGCGTCTTAACTAAGACAAGGATTTTTAGCAGGGAATGGTGCGTCGCAAACCACGGAGCAGAAAGCGAAAAGGCCCTGGCGCGGCGGGAACTCTGCTGGTGCTGTTTCTCGTATTGCTGGGTGTGGCAGGGGCCGCTGCCTGGCTGGTGTTTACGCCGTTCGGCCCGGAGCGAGAGACATTTGTCGAGATAGCTCCGGGCTCCTCCTCTCTGCGGATTGCCCGGCAGTTGGAATCAGCCGGCGTGGTGCGCAGGCAGTTTGCCTTTGACCTGGTGCGCTGGTTGAAGCGGGGGACGCTGCGGGCCGGCGAGTACCGGTTTGACCACCCAGCCACAGTAACGGAAGTTTACGCGCGCATTGTCCGCGGTGATGTGTACACCAAGACGGTGGTCGTGCCGGAGGGTGCGACCGTTTTTGATATCGCTGCGCGCCTTCAGCAGGCTGGATTTGGCTCACAGCAGGATTTCCTGGACGAACAGGCGCGGCAAACCGCCCTGGTGGCTGATATAGACCCCCAGGCGAAGAGTCTTGAGGGCTATCTGTTTCCTGAGACCTATCGCTTTGGCCGCAAGACCACGCAGGCGGAGATTTGCGCCGCCATGGTAAGGAGCTTCAGGCTGGCAGCCGCACAGTTGGGATTGAAGGGGAATGTGCACGCAGTGGTGACGATGGCTTCGCTGGTAGAACGGGAGACGGCCGTGGACGCGGAGCGGCCGCTGGTCGCCAGCGTCTTTGCGAACAGGCTCGCAAAACACATGCCGCTGATGACCGACCCTGCGGTGATGTACGGGCTGGAGCTTGAGGGCCAGTGGCGCGGCGCCATCTACCAGAGCGACCTGAAGGTCGACACCCCTTATAACACGTATCTGCACGCCGGACTGCCCCCGGGCCCCGTGGGGAATCCGGGGTTTCGCTCGTTGCGCGCGGCCATGCGGCCGGCCCATACGGACTACCTCTACTTTGTTGCCGCGGGGGCCAATCCCCAGGGGCGGTCGCTGTTTGCCCGCACCCTGGATGAGCACAACCGCAACGTCGCCGGCTACCGGCATGCCGTGAGGAAAGTGGGGGGCCGGTGAGAATGCGCTGTCAATCTGTGCTGGCCGCGTTGCTCCCGCTTCCGGTTCTGCTGCTCTCCGGGTGCCTGTGGACCACGCGCAAACTGCCGGTGCCCAAAGCTCCCGCAGTGGTGCAGACCGTTACGCCGGAGGAACTGGTGGAGCGGCTCAACCAGCGCTGGAGCGCGCTGGACACGCTGAACGCCACCGTGGAAATCCAGGCCAGTGTGCTCAAGAGCAAGGAAGGCGTGGCCAAGGACTACACCAGCTTTCGCGGACACATCCTGATGCGCAAGCCGGAGCTGTTGCGGGTGCTGGGCCAAGTGCCGGTGCTGGGCACGCGCATGTTTGACATGGCCAGCGACGGCAAGAACTTTACGCTCTACATTCCGTCACAAAACAAGGCCGTAAAGGGCCCCACCGAGCTGAAACAGAAGTCGCCCAACCGGATGGAAAACATGCGTCCCGGGTTCTTCTTCGACGCCATGGTGGTGAGGGGACTGGATCGGGACGATTTTTATTCGGTGACCGCGGACTCCGACACCGTGGTGGATGCGTCCAAGAAGCACCTGCTCCTGATTCCGGAATACATTTTGAGCATCACGCGCCGCAAAAAGGGCAGCCACGAGCTTGCGCCGGTGCGGGTGGTCGTCTTCCACCGCGACGATCTGCTGCCCTACCGGCAGGATCTCTATGACGCCGAGGGGAATCTCGAGACCGAGGTCATCTATTCGCGATATGGGGATTTTGGCGGCGGCCAGTACCCTTCGATTGTGACCATCAAGCGCCCCTTGGACGACTACCAGGCCATTCTTACAGTCGACAAGGTCGTGCAGAATATGCCACTGACCGACGACCAGTTCCAGATCAAGGTGCCTGAGGGAACCCAGATCAAAACTCTGGAGTAGCGGGTTACGAGCCGGGAGTCGGGGTTACGAACCTGGAGTAGAGCGCCCAGTCGCCGGCACCTCTCTGGGAGCGTTACGAGATGCCGGCAACCCGCTAGCTACTTGGTCTCCGTCTCTCCGTGCATCAGCACCTGATAGCGGCGCGCGTACTCAGCCTTGTAGGCCTCAACGGCGCGCTCATAGCTCAACTGCGGCGCGTCGGGCTTGAGTGTCCAATGCAGGCCTATCTCCTTCGCATTCGCGGGAACCACGAGATCGCCATTCGACGCTGTTGCAGCCTTGCCGTCCACCGTGGCGCTGGTCAGCGCGACGAACCACGGCAAGTGAACCACCACCTGCCTGGGCGCCGCCGTGAAGCTCGTGCTCAGGTGCAACACCGCTTCGCCGTCTTCCGGCTGTTCCAGCGTAAAGGCCACCGTGCCGAAGTACGTGGGAGCCTGGCTCACGGCGATGGTCTTGCCTTTGCCGATCCAATCCGGCGATACGACGCTGAGCAGATGCAGCCGGTCGCCTTCTTCGCGCACCAGCATGGTACGCAGCAGCGTGCGGTACTCGGCGGCGAACCAGCCGTGCGGGGCCAGGTTGTCTTCAAAGTTGCGGTTACCCCAGGGGTGAATGGCGAATTCAAAGCCCGCATGCGTGGAACTGGTGTGAACCAGCAGCGCATAGAACTCCCTGAGCGCCTGCTCCTGGTCGCCGCGAATCACCTCGGTCATGGTGTTCTTGATGGTCAGGTAGTGGTGCAGAAACGCGCCGTTGGCATAGGTCATGATGCCTTCGGCGTACTTGGCCTGCGTGGCTTTCAGCGTGGCCGTCACGCGTGGGTCGTGCGGGTCGAGCGTGGGCTCGGGAACCACCGCGAGCAGGTTGCCCCAGTCATAGCCATCCTTTTGCCCGTCGAGCGCAGGGGGAATGTAGCCGTCGTGCGCAGCCGCCTGCGCGTCCAGAACCTTGAAAAATGCCGTGCGATAGTCTTCGTATTCGGCCTGCCAGCTTTTCGCCATGTCCGGGTGGCCGGTTTCGCTGGCCATCTGAATGGCCAGCTTGAGGCCCGAGAGCGCCAGGAAGTTATAGCCGGTCAGGTGGCCGGGCACGTATTCGTTGTCGCGCACGTCGCTGGCCGGCATCAGGTGCAGCGGATCAGCGGCGCGGGCCTGTTTGAGCCAGTCCACGGCGCGGGCAATCTGCGGCAGCGCCCACTCGGCAAAGGCCTTGTCGTGTGTGATGCGGTAGTGCTGCGCGTAGCCCCACACGGCCTCGCCCCAGCCGTCGTACTGCTGTTCCTGCGAGAGAAAATTGCCGTCCGGCTTTTGCGACTTGGCAAAAAACTCCAGGTCCTGTTTCGCGATCAGCGGGTAGCCGGTGACGTCGTAGCTGTGCGCGATGTCGGCGCCGTCGCGCAGGTAAAACGAGTGATAGTGGAGCTTGTTGACGGTCTGGATGTAATCCGGCCCGATGTGGTCGCGGGCGATGAGGTCGTAGATCAGGTTGGTGTAGAACGTATCCACCGGCTTGCGCTCTGGCAGCGTCACTTGCATTCCTTCCGCCAGAATCCGGTTCCAGAAAGCCGTCACCTGCGCCTTGGCCTGGTCGAAGCCCGCCTGGTCAATCGCCGCTATCTCCGCTGCGTCGGCGGTGGGAACCACCGGCATTTTGAAGTCGAGCGCTGTCTGCTCGCCGGGCTTGAGCAGCCGCGAGTAGGCCACCACGCCCACCGGCACGGTCTGGTCCACGTTCAGCTTGGAAGGCTTGCTTACATCCTGCGGGTAGTTGTAGTGGCCGTGCAGCGTGTAGCCGCGGGAGTCGTAGCCCGCGGGGAAGGTATAGAGCAGGCGGCCGTCGCGCAGAAAGCGTCCCGCGTCGAAGGAGTAGACCCAGTCCGCGCTGAATTTTTCGCCGATCTGGCGGTAGTCGCCGGGAAATTTGCCTTCGCGCGGACGGTCAAAGCGGTTGTCGCCGTGCCCGGCGCCCGTGTTGCCGGGGGCGTCATAACGGATGCCGGTGGCCACGATAGCGCGTGTCGTCTGTTGGCCCTCGTTCTTCATCTCAATGCGGATGAAGTTGACCAGCGTGCCCTCCGGCTTGCCGTCGAGCGTGGCCGCAAACAGCGTGAAGCGGTACACAATGCCGTCGCGCTGAAACTGGTAGCGGTCAATGGGCAGACGGCCATCGTCCAGGGTGCGGATGCGCACGCTGGTGGGCCTCAGTTCGGGCCCGGAGAAGAACATCAGCTCCCCGAAGCCGGTGCGCAGGTAGCCCTCCGGCGTGATCTCGGTGGCGGCCTCCGCATCCATCATGCCGATCTCGTCGGTGGGCTTGGAATAGTAGGAAAAGGGCTGACCCGGACGGTCGATGGAGGGCGAGACCATCTGGGCCGGCAGCAGGGCGGCGTACAAGACTGCCAGCAGTGGAGCGGCGTACAGGACGAGGGACTTGCGGCTTTTCTTCATGGCAGGAAAAGCCTACAGCATTCTGCCCTTCGAGTGCAGTGCTGATCCGCTGAACCGCGGTGACTGAAGCAAGAGCAATGGAGAAACGGAGATGTTACCGGCTTGAAACGGGGAGCGGCACGGCAAGCGCCACGAGCTCCTTCGCCGCCTGCCGTCCCAGCCGGATGCAATCGGGGATGCCGATGCCGTCGTAGGCGTTGCCGGCCAGGCGCAGTCCGGGCAGAGTGGCCACGCGGCCCTCGATGCGCTGCTTCCGCTCCTGATGACCCACGGCGTACTGGGCCATGGCCCGCCGCCAGCGCGACACTTGCGTGCGCTCCGGCTCCACGTTAATGCCGATGGTCTTCGGCCCCAGAATCTCGCTTAGTTCGCGGCGCACAATGGCCACCAGCGCGGCGTCTGTCTCGGTGAGCAGGGCCTCGTTCTTCATGCCGCCCAGGAAGGCGCGCAACACCGCCTTGCCCGGCGGCGTGCGCCCCAGAAACTTGCGATGGACAAAGGTACAGGCCAGCATGGAGCGCCCTTCGCTGGCTGGAACCAGAAAACCGAATCCATCGGGCAGGCGGCCCAGTTTGGCCTCGTCGTAAACCAGATTGACGGTGATGGACGACGAGTAGGGAATGCCGCCCAGTTCCTCGCCCAGCGCCGGGTCCACCGGACGCAGCAGCACGCCCGCTGCCCATGCCGGGGAAGCCACAATCACCGCGTCAAAAAACTCCGTTGCGCCGCTGGTGGTGATGCGCCAGCCGCCATCCACCTTTTCCAGAGCACCCACTGGCGTAGACCGCCGCACCCACGCCGGTTCAAGCCGCGCCTCCAGCGCGTCGACCAACTGCTGCAAGCCGCCGCGCAGCGTGGTAAAGATGGCCCGCGGAGCCGGCCGGCCGCTGCCCTTGGCCTGCAAGTTGCCATGGCTGCGTGCCGCCAACTTGGCGCGCATCTCGCGGTGGGCCGCCAGCATGCCACGGGTGAGCGAACCATACCGGCTCTCCATCTCCACCAGCTTGGGCAGCACCGTTCGGGCGCTCAGTTGGGAGGCGTCGCCGCCATAGATGCCCGAGAGCAGCGGATCGGCCAGCCGGTCTACGGCCTCAGCGCCAAAGTGCCGTTCCACTAATGCAGCCACTGACTCATCGTGGCCGCTGGGACGCGGCGGGTGCAGCAGTTCCAGCGCCATGCGCACCTTGGTCAACGGGCTGAACAGCCGCGTGAGCGCCGTGGGAATCAACTTGGTGGGGATGAGGAACATGAGCCCGTCGGGCAAGGGCACCAGCCGGTTGCGCACCACGATGTAGGTTTTGCGCTCGGCGTCGTTTGAAGGAGTGAGCTCGTCGCCCAGCCCCAGCTCGCGGCACAACTCCATCGCCGCGGGCTTTTCGCTCAGGAAGGAGTCAGGACCGCGCTCCAGCACCACGCCATTCACAATCTCAGAGGCCAAGGAGCCGCCCAGCCGCTCTCGCGCCTCAAACAGCGTGTATTCAACCGCTGCACCGGCGGCGCGCGCCTTTTCCAACTCATAGGCGGCTGCCAGCCCCGCTATTCCACCGCCAATGATTGCTGTTCTCATCGTTGACCCCATCCGATTATTACAGCAGCCGCCGCGCTCAAATGTTCCCACAGACTGCAACGCCCGCCGGGTGCGAAATCAGGCTCCCCACGCAATTAGAATCAACTTGGCGCCCGCGAGTTGCGTGTGATTTGGATCACCTGAGAATGCCGCCAGCCGGGTATGCAATCCGTGCGAATGTGACGGCACATGAGACGCGTCCGCTTTGGCTTCAACCCAACCGCAACTCCCAGGGCGATATGCTGTATTGTTTTCGCTGGGCTTGTTCCTGATCCGGCCCCGGAGCATAGCAACGTCGCGCCCTGAGTTTTTTGCGTTCCTTGCGAAAAGAGTGAACAGACGCAATGTGTTCGCTAAAGGGGCCGCATCCATCATGCAACAGGAGACTCCAGATGAACGCTGAGTTGATCCACCGCCTTCATTTTGCCTTTACGATCACATTCCATTATCTCTTTCCCCAGCTCACCATGGGCCTGGCCCTGCTGATCGTGGTCCTGAAGACGGCCGCGCTCAAAACAAACGGCGAACTATGGGACCGCGCCGCGCAGTTCTGGGGGCGCATCTTCGGCATTAACTTCGTCTTCGGCGTGGTCACGGGCATTCCCATGGAGTTCGAGTTCGGCACCAACTGGGCGCGGTTCTCGCGGCTCTCCGGCGGCGTCATCGGCCAGCCGCTGGCCATGGAGGGCGTCTTCAGCTTCTTTCTGGAGTCGGCTTTCCTGGGCCTCTTTCTCTACGGCGGCAAGCGGCTTTCCAAAAGGATGCACTGGTTCTCTGCGGTGATGGTTTTTGTAGGCTCGTGGATCTCAGGATTTTTCATCATCGTGACCGATGCCTGGATGCAGCACCCGGTAGCCTTTGACCGTCTGCCCAACGGACAGTTCGAGGTGCTCAGCTTCTGGCAGCTTTTGCTGAATCCCTGGGGCCTGCTGCAATATGCGCACAACATGACCGGCGCCGTGGTCACCGCCAGCTTTGTGATGGCGGCTGTCGGCGCGTTTTACCTGCTTGACCGGCGCAACGAGGACTATGGCCGCATCTTCCTCAAGGTGGGAGTCATTGCCGGACTCATCTCCACCATCCTGATCATCTTTCCCACTGGCGACCTGCACGGCAAGTACGTGGCGCGCAACCAGCCTGCCGCCATCGCCGCCATGGAGGGCCTCTTCAAGACCGAGACCGGCGCGGGCATTGTGCTGGTGGGCCAGCCCAACGAGGAGACCGGCCAGATCGACAACCCCATCGTGGTCAACGACGTGTTGAGCTTCCTGATCTATGGAACCACGAAGGCCGAGGTGAAAGGCTTGGATCAGATCCCGCATGACCAGTGGCCCACCACCCTGCCGCTGCTCTACTACGCCTACCACATCATGGCCGGGCTGGGGACATACTTTGTTCTGCTGATGATGGTCGCCGCGTTCTTGCTGTGGCGCAAAAATCTTTACCACATGCGCTGGATGCTTTGGGCGCTGGTGATCAGCTTTCCGCTGCCCTACATTGCCAACACCGCCGGCTGGATGACCGCCGAAATCGGCCGCCAGCCGTGGCTCATCTATGGCCTGATGCGCACCAGCGAGGGCTTCTCCAGCACCGTTTCAGCGGCCAACGGCCTGTTTACGCTGCTGGGCTTCATGGGGCTCTACGCGCTGATGGGCCTGCTGTTCACCGTGCTGGTCTATCGCGAGATTACGCACGGACCTGAGCCGAAGGTTGCTGCCGCGGCTCATGCAGACTGATCGATTGGCGCTCAGGATGGCACCACCTGGTCGTTGTCATCGCTGAGCGCAGGGCAGCGGAGTCAAAGGACCCGCATTTGCTTTTCACATTTCTCCGGATTCATTTGGGAGGGGCTTCATCATGATGGGTTTTATCTGGTTCTGGCTGGTTGCTGTGATGATCGTGGGCTACGTGGTGCTCGACGGCTTTGACCTCGGCGTCGGGGTGCTCCACCTGTTTCTGGTGCGCAATGAAGGGGAGCGCCAGGCAACCCTGCACTCCATTGGCCCGGTGTGGGACGGCAACGAGGTGTGGCTGCTGGCCGGCGGCGGCACGCTCTACTTCGCCTTCCCGCTGCTCTACGCCTCGGCCTTCAGCGGCTTCTATCTGCCGCTGATGATTGTGTTGTGGTTGCTGATTTTGCGCGGTGTGAGCCTGGAGCTGCGCAACCATCTCAATATGGGTGTGTGGACCGGGCTGCTGGACGGCATCTTCGGGCTGGCCAGCGCGCTGCTCACCATCTTTTTTGGCGCCGCCCTGGCCAACGTGCTGCGCGGTGTTCCGCTGCAGGCCGACGGCTATTTCTTTCTGCCCCTGTGGACCAACTGGCGCCCCGGCGTCTTCCCGGGAATCCTGGACTGGTACACGGTCATCGGCGGCCTTGTCGCGCTGGCAGCGCTGACGCTGCACGGAGCGCTGTGGCTCACCATCAAGGTTTCCGGCGATCTGGAGCAGCGCGCACGCCGCATCGTAACGCCGCTGTGGCTGGTGGTTGCAGCGCTCACTATCGTCAGCCTCTTTGCCACCATCACCGTACGCCCTGCAAGCCTGAACAACTACTTCAATTACCCCATCTCCTTTGCGGTGCCGGTGGGTGTGGTGGCGTCGCTGGTGGGAATCTGGCTCTTCAATCGCAAGGCCCAGCCGGTGAAGGCGTTCCTGTCCTCGTGCCTTTACCTGTTCTTCATGCTGGCTGGAGCGTGCTGGGGGGTGTATCCCACGCTGCTGCCCGCCACCACCGGCGCGGATCGCGACATCACCCTCAGCCGTGCCATCTCCGGCCCGCACACGCTGTCTGTCGGCCTGGCCTGGTGGAGCTTCGGCATGGCCCTGGCCATTGGCTACATCGCCTTCGTCTACAGCCGGTTCAAGGGCAAGGCAGACGCCGGCGCCGGGCACTGACGGCGAGGCTTGGGAGCGACCTTTGAATGGCCTGTAGGGTTGGTAGGTCAGGGCTGGCCTACCAGCCCTGGCCTACCGGTTTCGGTCTACCGCTCCAACGAGTTTTTGCGCAGCCTGTCTCGTACCGCGCCTACAGCGTAACCAGCGTCTCCGGCTGGCGGAAGGCCGAGGCCTCACTCTCCAGTTGCGGGTCCCAGTTCTTGGGCTGGTAGATGCAGCAGGGCTCCTGCGCCAGCGGATCGCCGGTGAGCGCGTAGGCTCGCGCCCGCGAACCGCCGCAGATCTCCTTGTACTCGCAGGCTCCGCACTTGCCTTCCAACTTGCTGGTGTCGCGCAGCGCCTTGAAGATGGGCGCGTCGCGGTAAATCTCCTGCAGCGGCGTCTGCTTCACATTGCCCGCATGGATGGGCAAAAATCCGCTGGGATACACGTTGCCCACATGCGACACGAAGAGGAAACCTTTGCCATCGTTCACGCGGCGTGTGGCCCAGCCCACGGTGCGGCTGTGGGCGTCGGCGGTCGGTGCGCCGGGCTCGTACTCGTGCACCGCGGCTTGCGGATGTCCATGCCCCATGCGCCGCTCTTCAAGATTGTGCTGCAGCAGGTAGCGGCGGTAGTGCATGGCTTCGGTGGTCTTGATCTGGAAGTTCACCCGGTGGGACAACTCGTAAATCTTGCCGAAGACCTGCTCAAACTCTTCGCCGCTGAGCAGATCGCCAAGCTGTCCGCGCCCCACGGGCACCAGGAAGAAAACATTCCACATAACGATGTTCAACTTCTCAAACAGGGCGCAGAGGTTGTCCAGGTCATGCGCATTGTGGCGGCTGATGGTGGTGTGCACCTGGATAGGGATTCCCGCTTCGGCGGCCCACTCGATGGCCTGAATGGTGCGCGCCCATGCGCCGGGCAGCCCCCGGAAAGCGTCATGAATCTCAGGCGTCGAGCCGTCCAGCGAAATGCCGAGCCGGACCAGCCCCGCCTCCTTCATCTTGAAGATGGCTTCGCGCGTGAGCAGCGGCGTGGCGCTGGGCGTGACCGCCACCTTTACACCCTTGTCCGCGGCGTAGCGGATCAGCTCAAAAACGTCCTTGCGCTTGAGCGGGTCGCCCCCGGTGAACACAAAGATGGGCACATGCATCTCGGCGATCTGGTCAATCAGCTTCTTGCCCTCGGCCGTGGTCAGCTCGTCGGGGTGGGCCATGGGCTGGGCGGCGGCGCGGCAGTGTTTGCAGGCCAGGTCGCAGGACTGGGTGACTTCCCAGATGGCAAGGAAGGGTGTTTCGTCGTAATTCAACCCGCCACGGGCGGGAATGGTATGCATCGGTTGCATGAGACCTCCAACGAAATCGCGTCGGGCCAGCCCAGGAAGAGCATCCAGCGGCGGGGGAACGCCACGATTCCACTTCAGGAGAACAGCCTCCATGCATCAAAATCTGTGATTCAGATCACTCTATCTCGCGGAATCGTGCATTGAGGCCTTCTCCGCCTGGACAAACTGATGGAATGGGAGCACAATTCTTAATCTCCGGCGTACTGGAATTCCGGAACCTGCGTCAAAGTTGCAGGCGCGCTGGCTTACGGCAGCGCGGAGGTGAGGATGATCCTGCTCTTGCTGGGTGATCCAACTCACCTTGTCATGTGCCGCTGGGCACCGTAAGACCACGTCGACTCTGCCAAAGTACATCCGCACCTCAAGGAGGTTCCCATGGCAGCCGCGATCAAGCCAGGGTGGAGCAAACCCTCCACCATCCTCTTTGCCACCGAGATTCCTGCCAACGAAAAAGCGTTCAGCTTTGCGCTGGCGCAAGCCAGGGAGTTTGGCGCGAATCTCATCCTGTTTCATTCCTATGACACGCTGGTAGTGGCGGCGTCGGAAACTTCGGGCATCCGTTATTACGACTATGCAGCCGCCGCGCGGACTGAAACGCATCACCTTGAACCCCTGGCGAAGCGGGTGCGGGACGCGGGCGTCCAATGCGAGATCATTGTCAGGCCCGGACTGGCCGCCGATCAGGTGCTCAGCTTCCTGCGCGAGCGGGTGATCGACCGCATCGTGATGGGCACGCATTCCCCCGGCCCCATCGGCAAGCTCCTGGTAGGCTCGGTAGCTGAAGCGGTTCTGCGCACAGCCAGGGTCCCGGTCTACATTGTGGGTCCCGACGTAGTGGATGGCGCATACCGCAACTTCGCCACACGCACGATCCTGTGCGCTGTCAGCCTGCAGGAGACCAGCCATATCGTGGCGCGCTTTGCCGCGGAGTTGGCCGTCCAGCACAAAGCCCGCCTGATCCTGCAGCATGTGATCCAGCCGCAGGAGCGCGTCGAGGTTCTTGCCGGACGCACCGTCGATGAGGTTGAGGCGGACCTGCTCTCGCTGATTCCAAATGAGATGCGCGACAAGATCGCCGTGCAGACCATCGTGGTGCCGGGTGACCCGACCGAGGAGCTGCTCTACCAGGGCAGAGCGCAGCAGGCCGACCTGATTGTGCTGGGGGCGCAGGGTGCGTCTGCCTTTGCCGCCATTGCCCGCCACGGCGTGGTGTACAAGGTGCTGGCGCATTCGCACTGCCCGGTCATTACGCTTTCGCCGGCCGTGCTGGCGGAGTGTGGCGTCAAATTTGACAAGGAACATCCCGCCGAGGTGTTCCTCGCTGGAGTCTTCTAAGCCGGGTTCGGGATGACCGGCAGACAACCGGAAGCGAGCCGGGTGGGTTTCTCCGCGGGGAGAAATCCACCCGGCTGGGGGGTCTGTCGGCCAATCTCCGCGTCCTTGGCGATGATCCGGCCCCGGGGCATGCAGCGAACCAAGAGTATTCGTCTATCCCCATGCGGAGCGTGCATCGTGGAAGCGGTGCGCCTTTCTGTTGGCGAGTTGCACCAAGCCTATATCTAGAATTCGTTTCCAGCGTGAACAACCCTACCGCAACTGAACTGTACAAAAGTGTGCAGTGCAGGAGGGAAACAGAGCACATAGTCAGAAGGTGAAGACATGCTTTGTAAGCCTCTTTGTCCTATGGCTACTTGGAGTTGTGAGCGGCTATACGCTGGGAGGATTTATCCACATATTGCTTTTGGTGGCACTCATCGCGCTGATTCTGCAGTTGGTATCAGACCGCACACCCGTTGTTTGACGGGTACGGCAGAGTTCACCAGAACCGAAGACTTGTCCGTCTTGTCTGTCGGGCATTGCACAAACGGGGACTTGATGATGAAGATTGCCGGAATAGTGTTGATTCTTGCAGGAATCGCCGCGGTTGTTTACGGTGGGTTCTCTTTCACCAGCCACAAGAAAGCCCTGGATATGGGGCCGATTCAGGTGGAGAAAACGGAACACCACGCAGTGCCTGTTCCGCCGATTCTCGGCATCGCCTGCATCGTGGCAGGTGGCGCTCTGGTTTATTTTGGAGCCCAGAAGAGCCGGTAGAGCTTTCTCATTCGTGCGGCCCGCTCTCCGCCGCAGGAGCATCTTGAGGGCAACCGCCTGTTTGCAGTTGTGGCTCTCCATGCACCGGAGCCGGAGCTTGCTCTGGAACAGCCGACAGAGTATAGATATATTCAAGGTGCAGGGCGGCTGTAACTTGCGCTGCACTCCAAAGTGAGGTGCGTCTTCCGCAGGGACTCCGGTTCACTGACGTTCGACGTTCCACCATCGGAAACGACCCGTTGGCGCGCGGTGGCCCGTGTGCTTCGAAGTCCGGTGGACGCATTAGGCTGTGCCCTCCTTCCTGGTTTCTGCCCCCTCTGCGGCTCCCCTTTGCCGCGCCTCTCTTCCGTGCCAATCTGTGATGCCTGCTGGATGGAAATTCCCGTCCACAGCGGCCCCTCTTGCGCACGCTGCGGCGACAGTCTCGACGCCCCGGCACAAGCCTTAGACCCTGCACGCTCAGGGCTTTGCCGCGCCTGCCGCATGGTGCCGCCGCCGTTTGTGCGCGCGGTGGCCTACGGTCCCTACCAGGACACCATGAAGGCGGCCATTCACGCGCTGAAGTATGACCACCTGCATCCGGCTGCCCACGGGCTGGGCCGGATGCTGGCCAGGGCCATCGCTGAACTGGCTGCCGAAGCACCGGCGCAAATGCTGGTGGTTCCCGTGCCGCTGCACCGCTCAAAGCATGCCCAGCGCGGCTTTAACCAGGCGCGTCTGCTAGCCGCGCAGGCACTGGGATTTCTGCGCAAGACCCACCCGCAGTGGAGGCTTACGCTCGCCCCCGGCGCCCTGATGCGCCTGCGCGCCACCGGGAGCCAGGCCGGCCTTACGCCGCGCCAGCGCCGCCAGAATGTGCGCGGAGTCTTCAGCGTTTCCCACCCGGCCACCGTGGCCGGCAGGCACGTTCTGGTCATCGACGACATTCTTACCACCGGCGCCACGGCCCGTGCGACCGCTCAGGCGCTGCTGCATGCCGGAGCGGCCTCAGTGTGGGTGGCCACACTGGCCAGGGCGCGCCGCACAAGCGTAAATCACCGCGATTCGTACACACTCTACGGCGATGCGGCGGTCATCCGCGATATGCCCGGAAAGCCGCAGCCCGTTCACCTTCAACCGGAAAGCATGCACTCATCACCAGGCCAATCATCTTTTTAATGAGGGAGAAAAGGATGTCGCTGGGAAAAGCAATGATTCATGCACGCAAACAAAAGTCCATCGCCAGGGTCACAGCGTTGGCCGGCGATCAGGCGCCGGGACAGTACACAGTTCAGGCCAACCGCATCCTGCAGATGCCCGTGCTGGTGCTCAACGCCTCCTATGAGCCCATCAACATCTGCGGCGCGCGGCGTGCGCTGGTGCTGGTGCTCAAGGGCATTGCGCGCACTGAGGAGGAGCACGGCCTCACCCTGCATGCCCAGCGCAGCTTTATCGCCATGCCCTCCGTCATTCGCCTGCTGGAGTACCGCCGCATCCCTCACCAGACGCGCGCCCTCTCGCGCAAAAATATCCTGCTGCGCGACCGCAACGCCTGCCAGTATTGCGGCGTTGTGCTGCCTGCCAGCGAACTCACCCTGGACCACGTGATTCCCCGCTCCCGCGGCGGCAACTCCACGTGGGAAAACCTGGTGGCCTGCTGCCATGCCTGCAACCGCCGCAAGGGCAACCGCATGCTCAACGAGATCGACGACATGGCCCTGCAACGCGAGCCACGCCCCTTCTCGCTCCACACCAGCCGCCAGATCATGCGCATGCTGGGCCGCGGCGACGACCGCTGGCGCAAGTATTTGTTCTATTGAGATACGACGATGCAGCGACGGCATGACTCACGGCAAGCAGACCAAGTCTCTGCCCGCCTCCAAATCTACTTGTGCTCATGCTTCTCGCGCCCAATCAGCAGCATCATCCGCAGGTTGATGCAGAAGAAGCGCCACAGCTGCCACGGCAGAAACGTCCGCATGAATAGCGTGAAGCGCGTTGGCTGCGTTGCGTAGACATTGGTGTTGATCTCTTCCACAGTCGCACTTTCCTTTCCGTTCTTTGATCTGCCCGCCTCTGCCACGTTTACTCCGGAATCAGCCACCAGCCCATGCGCAGCCGCGCCTTGTACAGAAACATGTAGTGCAGAATCAGCTTGATCCAGTGGCCTGCCAGTCCAATTTCCCCGGTGGTGTACTTCAGGTCGCGGCCATACTTGGGGTAGCGGGCATAATTGGGCACGATGGGAAAAACCGTCATCGAAGCCGCGGTGCCCTTCAGCAGGCTCGCACCCGAGGATGCGACGCAGGCCGAGCCCAGCTCCGCCATCGATGCGGCGTGCAGGGGCCTCTGCTTTCCTGTCATCTTGTCCGCAACGCTGCGGGCGGTTACCCGGCCCATGGTGGCCGAGGGCATTCCGGTTCGCGGAGCCGTCGCAAAGATGGGCGTGCCCTTGGGGCTGGTGGGCGGCCGCGAGATGGGGTGGGGTGGGGCAAAGGCGATTCCCGCCGCAAAAATGTTGGGATACGCCGGACTCTGGTAAGTCCTGGGCCAGTCCGCGGCCTTCCATTGCTCGTAAGGCTTCTGGGTGTAGTCGGCATCCACCTTCATGAATCCGTTGGCAGCGAACATTCGGGAGGTAATGTCGTCTCCTGCGCGGTCAAACGCCCGCAAGGCGACTCCGGCAAAGGGAGGCAGCAGCATGGCCATGTCGAAAGTCAGCTCGTGCTCCTCGCCGTCCAGCGTTTCATACAACAGCCGTCCCTTTTCCACCTTGCGCACGTGGGCGCGGGTAACGGAGCGGATGCCGCGCTCGGCCATGATCGACTCCGTAAAGATGTTGGTGGGCGTGATGTATCCGTTGCGGCGGATGAAGGCCCCATCCATGCCGAAGTCGCCCAGTTCATACTCATTGGTGAGGAAGACCACCTCGGCCTTGTCTCGCACGCCATGCCGCCGAAGCTCGAACTCCAGGTTCACCACGTACTCGAAGGCCGCTCCCTGGCAGGTGCACATTCCGTGGCCGGTACCGATGACAAAGCGGCAGTGCTCTCCGTGTTTCATCCGCTCCACCAGCGCCAGAAACTCGTGGGCGGCTTCGGTGGCGTGATCCGCCGTGCACACTGAAACGCTATTCTTGCCGGGCCCTAATCCCTCAGTGGCGGCAAAGTTCAGCCTGGGACCGGTGGCGTTGATCAGGAAGTCGTACTCGATCTGGATGCGCTCCGCAGGCTGTCCATGCTGCTCCTTCTCCGCCACCACGTAGGGATGGGGCGTCGCAGCGTCCCCTTCAGGATGGATCTCGACGGCGCGCGCCAGTTCAAAACGAATGCCCGCCTTGCGGTAGACCGGCACCAGCGGGAAGCTGACCTGCTGCTCCTGCATCACGCCGAGGCCGAGCCAGATGTTGGAGGGTATCCAGTTGTAGTCCGGCTTGGGCGAGACGACCACCACCTCATGCTGGCGGTCGAGCCATTTGCGCAGGTAAGAGGCTGCCGTATGGCCGGCAATCCCCGCTCCCAAAACAACCACTCGTGACATACGTATTGCCTCCCGCGGCTGCTGAGGAGTTCGCCGCCCTTGCCTCAGGCGGCACCACAGCAACACATCTGGCCAGCAACTTGCGCGGCGCGGGGGCCCGGTCTAACTCAGCCGGAACGGCAGCGACGGTCGTGCAGCCGCCAGCGCGATAACACTGGCAAGTAGTCTGAGATGGTCGCGTGAATCTGTCAAGGAGCGCCGGCTGCATCCGATTGAGGCGGCAGCAGACGGACCGCTCGGAGATTACTTTGGCTTTGGCGCCTGGCCGGGCTGGTTGGGCTGGCCGGGCTGGTTCGCCGGCGGAGTAATGTCCTGCCCTTCGTAGATAATCTTGGCGGTCGAGCCAAACTGCTTGTAGTCCGTGTACTTCACAATGTCCCGGATGTGCACGTCCTGGCTCATGTAACCATTGCCGCCGCTGAAGTGCAGAATGCCCTCGCCCTTGGTATAAACCGGGAACCAGTAATGGCCGTCCACCTGCTGCCGCCAGGTCATAAAGGGCGGGTGCAGGTCCTCGTGGCCCTTGCGCGTGTCGTCGGGCACCATCCTGCCGTCTGTCACCACGATCTGCAGATCCGTGGCGTCCACCCAGATGCGCCCGTCCAGATAGCGCTTATTCTTTTCGATGACCTTGGGACTCACGTCAAAGACGTAGCAGTCCACTTCGTCTACCTTTTGCCGGCCCACATATTTGATGTTGTACGCGCTCACGTCCTCTGTGGTCAGGACAAACGGGTATCCGTGCTGGATATCCTGCAGGTCGGACGGCGACATCATGACCCGCTGCAAGGTGCTCCCCGGCGCGTAGACCACCTTTTCGGTCCGCTTGCCGGACGAGTCGAAGATCACGTCGTCCACCTCGTAGTACTCCCCATCCACCTTGTTGTCGTCGTCGATGGTCTGCACGCGGGCCACGCGGCGATAAGTGTATTGGTTCAGCGCCGCCTGGTACTCACTTTCCTTGGCGGCAAACTTGCGGATGATCTCCTCCGGCTGGATGGCGGGTGCGGAGACGTCCATGGGCCCAAAGCCCGAGTCCAGGGCCATCGGCGTAAAGCTATCTTTGTCCTGCGCGGCTGCCGCCAGAACAAAAAAACCACCTGCGAGCACCACCAGCCACCATCGACTTTGTACCTTCAATGCATCCCCCAAACGGCCTGGCGGCCGCCCTCGTTTCCGCCCCGGGTCATGCGGCCGGTCCCGCACACTCCCCGCCCTGCTGACGGCGTCCAACTACAACCTTAGACGCATATACACCGGCTCAGGGTGGCCACAAAATAGACGGTTGATGCTGTAGACCGTTCAGGCGCGCCGCGATCCTGTTGCGGCATGAGCGGTGTCCTAAGCGCGGGGGAACCGCGGCCCTGATCAATTTTCCACACAGAGTCCGCCGGGTTGGCTTAATGTTAGTACGTCGGGAGCAAGCGGGGCTGCGACCTCGATCGTAAGGCAATTGCACTCTCAATCGGGAGATGGCGCAAGGAGATCTCCGATTTACATGCCTGATCAATACCATCTTCCTACGCTTCTTCTAACGGCGCTGCTGCTGCCTGCGTTCGGGCAGCTTTACCTGCGCACCCGGACGAATCGGGCGCTGCTGTGGTTCTTTGGATTTCTTTTCGCCACCCTTGGCATGTTGCAGCGCTACAGGATCGGACCGTGGGACTTCTCCGATCCCGCTACTTACCCCTGGATTGTGGCAGCCGGCGAGACATGCATCCTGACCAGCTCTGCCCTGTTTCTCGCATCCCTTTCGCCGCTTGGCTTCCGCATCGGCCGGATCCGCATCTTCTACGCAGTCCCCTTCACCGTCCCGCTCGCAGCCTATGCCATCTTGCTTTACGGCGTCTTCCACGGCGTCATGCCCAGTGGACTGCCATTCCTGCTCTTCCCGGCGCTGGGTGCGCTCTCTTTGCTGGTGGGCTGCTTTTGGAGCTACGCCCCGGGAGCCATGCCTGTCTGGCTGGGGCTCAGTCTTAGCATCGTTCTTGGCGGCATTGGTTTGTGGATCTGTGTTCTGAAGGGCGGCTCATGGCCGTTGATTTTCGTCGAGTGCGCTCTCAACGCCACCATTGCCCTGCTGATCATCTACGTCTTCCGGCGCTTTTCACCGGGAACTTTCCTGAGCGTATTGGGCTTCGCTGCCTGGTCGCTCAACATGGTGCAATTTCTGCCGTACGCCACCCTTCATCCGGACTTCCAGCTCAACCTGATCCGGTTCGTCGTGACGGGCAAAATCCTGGCCGCGATAGGATTGCTCCTTCTGGCACTGGAAGACGAGCTCAGCGTGAGGCAGGCCGCACAAGGGCGCGAGCTTCGCGCGCGTAAGGAGTTGGAGGCCTACGCCCAGGCCGCCCTCTCCCGCCGCCGGATTGAGAACTTCGATCGCCAGGCGCCGGAAATCTGCCAGGTCGTGGTGGCCAACAGCCGATTCACCCAGGCCGCCCTCATCCTGCTGCAAAGCTCAGGACAGTTTCGTCTGGCGGGTTCCGCCGGAATAGACGACGCCACAGTCCATGCGCTGGAAGCGCTGGTTGCGCGAATTCCTGTTGCCGGCTTTCTGGCTCCGGGTTCGGCGCTGCCCGCACTGGAGCACAGCCAGACGCTTTATCTGGATCTGGAGCCCTGGCTCCTGCCCGGCGACGACCTCAAGCGCCTGCGGATGCCTGCGGTTCTGGCAACGCCGCTCTATGGCCGCTCGGGCACTGAAGGCGCCCTGCTGCTGGCCGGCCCGCGCAACGTGGAAGAGCCGCTGCGCGCCAACGACCTGCTCCCCGTGGAAGTGCTTGCCGCGCGCATCCAGTCTGCCCGAAACCAGACGGTGATGCTCGAGAAACTGATCGATGCGGAGAAGTTCGCCGGGCTGGGCCAGTTGGCCGCCAACGTGACCCGGCAGTTGAACAACCCGCTCACCGTCATCCTGGGCTACGCCTCTCTGCTGGAAGAAGCCGAGGGCCTGAATGCCCAGTCGCACAAGGGCGTTGAAGCTATCCTCACAGAAGCGCGCCGCATGAGGGCCACGCTGGAGAGCCTCTCCCGCATCTCGCGCACTCCACAGAGCGACCATCTTACCGCCATCTCGGTGAACGAACTGCTGACGGATATGGAACAGCTGCACCGTTCCGAGTTCCTGCACCGCGCAATCGACTTCCGGCTCAGCATTGCCCCGTCGCTGCCCAGGGTTCTGGGGAACGCCCAGCAGCTGCGCCAGGCCGTTCTGCATTGTCTGCAATTTGCAATTCGAGCGGTGGACAACCAGAACTCCGGCGGGGAAAAAACTGTCCGCCTGGAAGCTACCGCTGAGGGGAATCACGTTCAGATCCTGATTGCCCACTCGGGCAAGGGCTTTCTGCACCCGGATCGCGCGTTTGACCCGCTCATTCCCAAGCAAGCAGCGGGCGAGGAATCCAGCCTGGGCCTCAGCCTGTGCGCCACCATTCTGCGCGACAATGGCGGCAGCGCCAAGGCCATGAATCTGGACTCCCACGGCGCCGCTCTCCTGCTGGAGTTACAGGCAGCCTGAGCGGTTTTCATCCACCTTCTGAAAACTGATTCAAAGAACTCTTCAGCGACCTATGGGTGGCGGGATGCGACGCCCCCCTGGCCATAGAGGCGTTCTCAGAGACGCCGGTCCTTCGACTCCGCCTCGCGTTACTCCGGGGCGCTCAGGATAACGGCAGCTTTGGGGGCAATGACCACCTCTGCCTGGAACCCGCCCAGGGTTTATCATCGAAGATGGTGCGGGTGAAGGCGGTTTCACCTGCAATACTGCACCTGTGCCGCGTGCCTTTGGAGGCTTGTGGCGCGGGCAATTCTTTGCGAGAAACGGAATCCGATGCGAGCTAAGACGGCGGTAGTGCTGGGCGCCCAGTGGGGCGACGAGGGCAAGGGCAAGATTGTGGACGTGCTCAGCGAGCGGTTTAGCGCCGTGGCGCGCTACGCGGGCGGGCATAACGCCGGACACACGGTCATCCACGGCGAGCAGAAGTTTGTGCTGCAACTGATTCCCTGCGGCGTGCTGCGGCCGGGCTGCAAGGGCGTAATCGGCAACGGCGTGGTGCTGGACCCGATTGCGTTCCTCAAGGAAGTGGCCAAGCTGCGCGGGATGGGCGTGGACGTGGATGGGCAGCTGAGCGTGTCAAACCGGGCGCAGGTGATTTTGCCCTACCACCGCATGATTGAGCTGGCGGCGGAGAGCGCGCCGGGGCGACAGAGGATTGGAACGACGAGCCGGGGCATTGGGCCGGCCTATGAGGACAAGATGGCGCGCAGCGGGCTGCGCATTGTGGACCTGCTTCATCCGGCACTGCTGAAGACCCACATTGAGAACGCCTGCGGGGAGAAGAACGCCATTGCCCACGCGCTGTTTGGGACCGATCCGCTGGACCCGGCGAAGATGTTTGACGAATATGCCGCAGCGGCGGAGCAGGTAAGGCCCTTTGTGACTGACACAGGGCGGCTGCTGCACGGGATTCTGGCCGAGGGCGGCTCGGTAATGTTTGAGGGCGCGCAGGGGACCATGCTGGACATCGACCACGGGACGTATCCGTTTGTGACTTCGTCGTCGGCTACGGCGGGCGGGGCGGCGACGGGGACAGGCGTGGGTCCGACGGCCATTGGAACCGTTGTGAGCGTAACCAAGGCGTATGTGACGCGGGTGGGCGAAGGGCCGTTCCCGACAGAGATTCACGACGCGGTGGGCGACCACCTGCGGGCGCGCGGCCACGAATATGGTGCGGTGACCGGGCGGCCGCGGCGTTGCGGCTGGCTGGATATCCCGCTGCTGCGCTACTCCAACCAGGTGAACGGGGCGGAGTGGCTGGTGGTGACCAAGATGGACGTGATGGATGAGCTGGACGAGATTCCGGTGTGCGTGGGCTACGAGATCAATGGCAAGGTGACAGACGAGATTCCCGCAGACGTGCAGGGGCTGGAGCAGATCAAGCCGCGGTACACGAAGCTGAAGGGCTGGCACGAATCCACCGAGGGGATCACCGAGTTCGACAAGCTGCCACGGGCGGCGCAGGAGTATTTGCGCTTCCAGGAGCGGGAGAGCGGGGCGAAGATCGGGATGGTTTCAACTGGGCCGGACCGGGACCAGACCATGCTGCTACCTGAATTTGCAGCGGCGCTGAACGAGATTCACAGGTAAACTGGACGAACCCCTTCTGCTCATCTCCCAGGCAGAGAAAGTGAGCCGCAACAATGATCAGTTTCACTGTCCGGATAAGGTTCGCCCCCGAGGATCGGGCCGAGATTGCCGATATCGTTCGCCAGCTTGCGCTGGCTTCGCGCCAGGAGCCGGGTTGCATGAACTATATTCCGCACCATGTGGAGGGCGACTCGGACACGATGCTGATTTATGAGCAGTATGTGGACCAGCAGGCAGAAGAGGCCCACCGGCAGTCGGCGCACTTTAAAAAGTTCGCGGTGGGCGGGCTCTACCAGAAGATGCTGGAGCGGAACCGCGAAGACCTGATCGCGCTGGCCTGAGGCAGCGCCGGAGCTTGATGACACGGCTGCCGGGTGCGCGTCTAACGAAAACCCGCGTGAATCGCTGGTCCGGCGCAGGAGAATTGACCCACGCACGGGTTCGGGGCTACCATCCGTTACGCCTATGTGGAAGTTAAGGGCCAACTCGCCTGCGGGCTGCAAGCGCCGTGTGGCGTTTTGTCTTTCTCTTTTGCTGATCTGTGCTGCGCCCCTGCTGAACGGAATGCCGCGCGCGGAGCGCCACGAGAAACGCCACGAAATTGACCGACTGGAAGAGGCGTGGCGCAATGCCCTTCTGCGTCGCGATGCCGCCTCCCTGGACGGACTGCTGGCCGACGACTACATGGCCATCACGGCCAGCGGCACGCTGCAATCCAAGGATCAGACGCTGTCCGGCCTCCGCAACGGCATGCTGCGGTTCAACTCCATTGCCATTTCAGACCGCAAGGTGCGTTTTTACGGAACAACCGCGCTGGTGGTGTCTCGGGCGGATATCAGCGGCACCGCTGCCCATGGCGACATCTCGGGGAGCTATCGCTACACCCACGTTTGGGTGCGCGACGGGCAGGGCGCATGGAGAATCGTGAGCTTTGAGGCCAGCCGTATCCGCGCACGCAAGGGAGCCCCGTCGGGGGGCGGCGGCAAGCAATAGCCTGAGGGAACCGTGCACGCAGAATTCTGCAACGGACTTCGAGGCGGGTTAATGGCCTTGCCGCTGATCCTTCTACAATCATCCAATGCCTGAATTGCCAGAGGTAGAGACAATCGCCCGGGGCGTGAACGCGCGTGTGCGCGGCGACCGGATTGCGGCAGTCTGGTTTGGCTCGCACCGGGAACCCTTCAAGACGCCAGCGACTCGGCAGGCGCAAGGGCTGGAGAGACGCACGATTCTGGCGGTGCATCGCACGGGCAAGCACATTGTGTGCGAGCTGGGTGCTGCATGCGACGGCCCATCGGATGAACGCAGGGGTGAGGCAAAGGCCCAATGGATTGTGCATCTTGGCATGACAGGTCGGCTGCTGGTAACGACGCCGGATGCTCCCGTTGCTCCACACACCCATGCCCGGCTGACTCTGAGCAGCGGGCGGGAACTGCGCTTTGTGGACCCGCGTCGGTTCGGGCGGCTGGAATTTCGCGATCTAGGCCGGGGCGAGGGCTTCAGCGGGCCGGGCGCGGAGCCTCTTGGGATTGGACCGGAGGAGTTTGCGGCGCTTTTTCACGGGCGGCAACTGGCCATCAAGGCCGCGCTGCTGAACCAGTCGCTGCTGGCCGGGGTGGGCAACATCTACGCCGATGAGAGTCTGTTCCACGCTGGATTGCGGCCGCGGCGAAGGGCGGGCCGGCTGACCAGAGCCGAACTGGAACGGCTGCGGCTGGCGTTGCAGGAGGTTCTGGAGCACGCCATCCGTCTGGGCGGGTCGTCGGTTTCAGACTATGTGGACGCGGAGGGAGTGCGGGGATTTTTCCAGCTGGAACATTGCGTCTACCGGCGTACGGGCGAGCCCTGCCGACGCTGCCAAACGCCGATCCGGCGGATTGTGGTGGGGGGACGGAGCACCCATTACTGCCCGAAGTGTCAGCGGTAGAGCGGTTAGTTCTATGGTTTTTTGAAGATTAGAGGCACTTAAACTACGGGATTGCAGACAAGGGCGCAGTGCAGGGCTCTGTAAGTTATTGAAAGCAAATATAAGCGAGAACGGCACGACGATTGCTATATAGGAGGGTGCCAGTGATGTACCGGCAACCGGAATTCGGTTAGCCAAAGAGAAGAGCAGACGCCCGGCAAGAGCCACCGCCAACGAAGCGGCCCTCAAAAGGGAGAACCGGTCGGGAAAGCCTGCTACAGGTGCGGTGGAAACAACCACCGCCCAAAGATTAGCTGGGAGGCCAGTGACCAGCATAGGACCGCAAGAAGCCACTCTATGGAGTGGCTTTTGCGCGTCTTGCGGTTTTTTAGGGCCTCGCGCCGGCTCTTGCGCCAGGGGCAGGACAAGCCGCATCGCCTGGTAGCCTTCCCTCAAAAAAACTGGCCGCGCAGGCTGCCGAAGACGCCCGGTGAGCCGGGGAACCGCTCCGGTGAGGGGATCATATTTCCGGGTTTCCCTATTTTGCCGACTTGCAAGCGGGAGCGTCAGGCTGTAGTATCAGATTTGCCTGTCATGCGGCTGACGCGATCTGCCCGAATTGGGGTGGAGAAAGCTCGCCGCTGAACAAGGATGCTTCGCCGGCCGATTTAAACCTTATCAGGCTGCGAGCGGCGAATTCTCCCATAGGAAGGGCATCACCCGAGGAAAGCGCTGGCCGCACCCTACCGATGCTGACAAGCGGGTAGGGATTTTGTGAGATTTTGGCGCACCCGACGGCTATAGCGTTTTTCACGGTTGCAGGAACCCGGAGCCACTTTACTGAAACGGCGTTTTTCTTCAAGATAGCGCCAGCTTGCACGGGGCATAAAGGGGCAAATCCGCTGTGAACACGCCGCAGACGCCAGGAGATTACGGTAAATTGCGCGCAGAGTGCGGCTCTCGAGTAACGTACGCGTGTCGTAAAACATGAAAGACCGCCCGCCGTCGTGTTGCCTGTCCTGACCTGGACGAGCGGTGGGCAAGGGCAGTTCAGCATCCCCACAGGAAACGGCTGAATCTAGAGAGACAATGCAGCAAATAGCAAAGTGCCAGGAAGTGCACGCATGACGACAGAATCGACGCAGCCCCAACCTGAATTGGGGCCAGCTCAGGCCAACGGCCAGGGTCAGTCGCAGGGGCATCGGCGCCGCCGGCGCCGGCGCAAGAACAAATCCAGCCAGCAGGGCGCGCCGCAGGCGCAACAGCAGCCGCAGCCTCAGGCCCAACCAGCCCCACCGCAGCCGCAGCAGGCCCAGCCACAACAGGCGGCCCCGCCAAGGCAGGCCCCCGCTCGGCAGAACCAGGGACGGAAGAAGAAGAAGTTCTTCCAGAAGGGTTCGGCCCCTGCCTCTTCAGCGCAACCGGGGAACAGCATCTCGTCCTCCCAAGGTAAGCGCAAAGAACGGCAGAAGAGTTCCAAGGGGCCGCGGACGTTTGTTGGACCCATGGACCACAGCTACCGCGCCGCAAACGGCAACCTTGCCGATGGTCCGCCTTCGACGATTCCGGTGTCAGGCAATGGGCACGGCAGCTACTATCCCGAGGTCTACCAGCAGGCAGCTCCGGCGGTGGTGCGCGAGGATGCGCCTACCCGCATCTTCTGCTTTATCGAGGACCTGTTCTTCCAGGCCAAGATTCAGGAAACGGGGCGCAAGCTCGGCGTGAAGGTGGAGTTCGTAAAGAACGACAAGGAGACGGTGGCGCGGCTGACCGATGCAGCTGAAGCAGAAAAGCCCACGCTGCTGGTCTTCGACCTGAACAACCTGAACGCCAAGCCCATGACACTGATTCCCAAGCTGAAGACCAAGCTCAAGAAAGCTACCTCGATCGTCGGCTTCCTCAACCATCTGCAGGGGGACCTGAAGATGAAGGCCATCGAGGCTGGCTGCGATACGGTGATGCCGCGCTCGGCCTTCTCGCAGAGCCTGCCCAACCTGCTGCGCCGTTACGGCTTGGAAGAGGAAGAAGAGTACATGCCGCAGCCGGTGTAAGAGCAACCCAGGTGCAACAACAAAAGGCGCTTCCCGTGCGGGGAGCGCCTTTTTTGTTGTTGGATGACGTGTGAGGGGCACCGAAGCCCCACCGTGGGACTTTATCCCGGAGGCCAGGTGAGCGAACGGCCGCCGAGCAGGTGGACGTGGAGATGATCCACGGTCTGGCCGCCGTCTTCCCCGGTGTTCACGACGAGGCGGTAGCCCTTGGACAGACCCTTCGCCTTGGCGATCTGGGCGGCGGCCCAGAGCAGATGGCCGAGCAGCGCGCGGTGGTTGTCATTGGCGTCGTCCACTGAGACGAGGTGTTCGCGGGGCGCGACCAGCACATGCACTGGCGCCTGGGGATGGATGTCCGCAAAGGCGTAGCACTGCTCGTCCTGATAGACGGCGGTGGAGGGAATGCTTCCTTCAATGATCTTGCAGAAGAGACAACTCATAACGCGTCCAGTGTACAGGAATGCGAAGCACGCCCGGTGACGCGCAGGTGAATGGGCTTAGCGCAGATCGATGAGCTCGTATTCGTCCAATGCGGGGAGTACGAGCCGGGTGTATCCATCACCGCTGGTGACGGCGATGCTTTGGCCGGACCGGACGGCATGGGCCGAACTGAAGCTGCCTTTTATGCTGATCGCGATGTTGCTCATGGGGACGGGGTTGAAGTAGGCCGTATCAGAGTGACCGGAGAGATTGATGAGCTGGAGTAAGTGGCGGCCACGCTGGCGCATGAACGTGATCTCGACGAGGGGATGCGCGTTGGTCGTGAGCTGGCGTCCGTCGGGCAGCAGGTGATCGATGAGGTCACTGAGCAGACGCGAGTGGGCCTGAGAGCTTTGGCGGTAATACAAGCCGCCGATATCCCAGGGCAGCCATGCGACCCGGCCGCGGCCGATGGTTTTGTTGATCAGGCCGGGATCTTCGGTGTCTTTCCAATCGACGTGGACAAGCTCCGGCGGGCCGTACATGGACGGAGGAATGAACGTAATGGGATTGTCGCCTTCCGCTTTCACTTGCAGGTAATCGCCATACATGAAAACGACATCCGTGTCTTTGAGCGAAGGGAACATGGCCTTGTTGCGGATGCGGAAGTAGGCGCCATCGGGGTCTTTCCATAACTTGACGACCGGCGCAATGTCGAACTCCGGTGCGGTTGGGCTGGCGATGAGGAGACGCCCGCCGCTCTGCACATAGGCTTCAAGGGCCTTGGGCGTTGGCCCCGGCGTGATAACCAGGTCGGCGTCGCGCTTACCGAGCCAGCGAAGATTCTGGACCGCGGCGAAGGGGATGTGCTGCTCTGTGAGGAGGCGGAAGAAACCGCGATACGAGGCCTCTGCGATTTGAAAACCGACGCCGCCGGAGCGGGGCGCAAGCAAAAAGACGCGCGCTTCGCTTCGCTGCCCGACGAAGTACTTCTGCTGCTGCTTGAGCCAGCCATAGGCGGGAATGGCGACATCGATGGCGCTCCTGTCTTGCTGCTCGGCGAGAGTGCCGTGGACGTTGAACGCGGCGGCTCCGCCGTTGGCCACATCCTGCCAGATGCGCGTGCGGATTTCGGGCTGCGGCACGGTGGCGAATCTCCAGGGAAAGTCGATGAAGGACATGCTCTGGCACACAACGCCTTTGTCGGGGTAGCTGTTTCTCCACTGATTGCTGTTGTCGCTGGCGGTGTAGGGCCACAGCGGAAGCGGGCGGTGCACGGCGGTGTTGGCTTCTCCGTAGGCGATGTCGGACATCTCAGTGGCCATGCCCAGGACCGCACAACCGGGCCGCTTGCTCTTGACCAGCGTGCGGATGGCGAGCGACACAGCGACGCCCGCGTCGTGCAGAAAGACGTGATAGTCCTCGTCAGGAACGGTGGGCACATCGCGGTGATAGCGCTCGCGATAGAGGCGCTCGCAATTGTCGCAATGACAAAGCCCGAGCGGGTGCCCGCTGTAGTCCGCCGCGGGGTTGCTGAAGAAATTAAAGAAGCAGCCGTCCACTTCGTAGTTGCTCAGCGCTTCGCCAAGGATTTCGAGGGTCTTGCGGCGGTACCAGCCGCCGTTGATGCAGGTTTGGTAGAGGCCGTTGTAGATGGCGGGCTCACCGTTGGCCATTTTGAAGAACCAATCGGGGTGCGCATCGTAAACGTCTTTGTGGGTCTTGCTAAAGTCCCAGCGGCTGACGACGCGGATGCTGCGGGCGTGAGCCAGGCGCACGACTTCGCCAAACGTATCCTGCCCCTTGGGCATATAGGGGCTGACGTACTCATACTGCACGTTGCTCGGATACTGCGCAGTGATTCCGCCTGCAGACATCATGAGCACGTTGGCGTTGAAGTTGGCCACGTCTTCAATGAACTGTTTTGGTTCGAGCGCCGCATCGGTCTGGCGCAGATTGGTTTGCAGCCAGCGAATCGGTTCGGTCATCCACCATCCGGGCGCGGCATCGTGCGCCGGCTGCGCCGCGAAGGACGCACCGGCGGCAGACGAGGACGGAGCTGCTGCTGCAACCGCCGTTGCGGCGGCGGCCTGGATAAAGGTTCTTCGATTCATAGAGGCTTTCTCCTCTGAGGCAGATGGATTGCGGACGCGATTCCCGCTCCCAATTCTGCCATACGGGAGTGTGTACCTGAGGGCGAGTGGATCAGAGACGGAATTTGCCGAATCGGAGGAGCGGGAGACGTTGCGCGGGAAACGCATACCTCAAGGGGCTAAAGCCCCGCGGGTTTTGGGGACGGCGAGGTTGTCAGGGCTGAAGCCCTGACCTACCAGCCCTGACCTTCACGCTAATGGTTTGTGGACAGGATCGTGGAACTGCGGGACGGTATCTCCCTGGCCTTGCAGGAGACGCATGGTGAGCAGCATAGCGGGGACGAGGAAGACGAGCGATCCGAAGATCCACATGATGACCGCGCCGAGCGTTTGATCGTCGACGAGCGAGACACCGAAGGGGTTGGGGTTGGTGACGTAGTAGCTGTAAACCGGCCGCCCGCAGAAGGCCAGGAACGCGGAGAGGGCGGTGTTCACCAGGTCGGCGCCGATCAGGTAGGGCAGCACGATCCAGCCAAGCTGGTGCTTCTTCGCGGGCCAGGGCCGCAGCAACACCCACCAGAAGAGCAGCGACGCGAAGAGGAAGCAGAGATGCTCAATGTCGTGCCAGGTTTCGTCTTCGAGCGCGAAATCATAGGCCGCGGGAATATGCCACGCCAGCAGAGTGACGTTCATGGCCAGCCATGCGGGCACGGGCCTCAGAATGAAATTGGCGCAGCGGCGCAGCCAGGACATGCGCAGAAAAGGCCGCAGCACAAACCGGACCATCCAGCGGGGAAGACCGCGCAGCAGCGGAACGACCGGCGCTCCCATCAGCACCAGCGGCGGCACTGCGGACATGAGCAGCAGGTGCTCCACCATGTGCGCGCTGAGCAGGGCGTCGGCCAGCCCGTCCATGGGCGAGCCGACGGAGCCCCACAGCACGAGCATGCCGAGCTCAAAGCAGTAGAGGCGCCAGACGGGAAACTGCTCGGGACGCGTGCGCCGGATGCGGAGCCATCCCACCAGGTACACCAGAGCGAAGGCCGCGATGCTGATCGTCAACGGCAGCGGCAGGGACCAGTCGTCCAGAATCGCCTGCATGGCTGTGGTTGAGTTCATGGCGCGGCCGGAGCTCCAGTGGCGGGAACGACGGGATGCGAGGCGTTCTGCGGCTCAAGGCCCTGCGAGGCATCGATAGCCGGATGAAGGCCTGGGCCGCGCAGCGTGAGGAGAAAGTGCGTGAGCGCGTCGGTCTCCGCGGGGCTCAGGGCGTTGCCGTAGGCGGGCATGTTGCCGCCGCCCTGCAGAATCTGGCGGATGATCTGGTCCTGGGTCATGTCGGCCGCGACGGCATCCAGAGCCGGGCCGCGCATTCCGCCCTTGCCGTTGAGCGAGTGGCAGTCACGGCACTGCTTTTCCTGAAACAGCAGTGCGCCGCGGCGTTCCAGCGGAGTGCGGTGTTCAAGGTAAGCCGCGGGCACGGGGTCGCTGGACCACGCGTCCATGATGGGGCTCCACGGTGTGTAGGTGCCCAGTTGCGTGAAGATGCCGAGGGTGACGGCGATCGTGGTAACCATGAGTACGGCCACGGGGCGGCGCGACCAGTGCTTTTCACCTTCACCCGCAACCAGCGGCAGCAGCAACAGCCCGCCGATCATCACCACCGGCGCAATCAGGATGGCGGCCGTTTCAAGCTCCGGAGGCAGATACGCAAGAACCGCGAAGATCCAGAGGAAGGCGAAGTCCGGCTTGGGTGCGGTTTGAATGATGGTGGGATCGGGTACGCCGGTTGGGCCGAACGGACCGAAGAAGAACGCGCACGCCATGACCGCAAGGATGATGACCGCGGCAAAGACCGCATCCTTCCATGCCGCATCCGGAACAAAGGGAACGCCGGTGGACTTTGTGAGCTCGTGATAGTTGCGCTCGTAGTCGGCCTTGCGCACCAGGCGACCCGGCATGGGCCACTCGTTGATGCCCAGCTTGAGAACCATTAAAAGATGCAGACCGACAAAGGCCAGCAGCAGTCCGGGAATGATGAAGACATGGAGCGTGAAGAATCGCGACAGGGTAGCGCCGCCGATGATGGGCCCGCCCAGCAGCAGATCCACCAGCGGCCCGCCGATGATGGGAATGCGGCTGGTGATGGAGGCTCCGATGCCGAGTCCCCAATAGGCGTCCTGATCAAAGCGCAGCACCTGCCCGGTGAACGCCATGCCTAACGTGAGCAGCAAGAGGAATACGCCGGCGATCCACGTTAGCTCGCGGGGAAACTTATAGGCTCCGAAGAGAAACACCTGTGCCATGTGGATGAGCACGATGGCGATCATGAAGTCGGAGCCCCAGCCGTGCAGGCTGCGCAGGTACCACCCCAGGGTCAGGTTGTGGTTGATGAACTGCAGGCTCTGCCACGCGTTGCCGGCGCTGGGCGAGTACACCAGGCCGAGCAGAATGCCGGTCATGATCTGCAGCATGAGCAGCACCATGGCCGCGCTGCCGAAGACGTACCACCAGCTTGCAGAGGAGGCCGGCGTGGGATGCGCGGCCATCTCAGTGAGGGGCTCGGTCAACCCGACGCGGCGCTCGATCCACTGGAAGATTTGTGCCCCGCGCTGCTTCAGGCCTGCCATGAAGACCTCCTCGATTCGCCGGAGGCCGAGGGAGCGCGCTCACTGGCTTGCTCAGCATCCGCGGGAGCGAGCTGCACGAGCGGCTTTTTGCCAGCGCAGGCGTCGTTCGACAGCGTCGGCATTTGTCCGGCAAAAATCATCAGCGTGCCGGAATCGATGCGGTGCTGATACTGGAAGAGGTCGCGCGGCGGCGGTCCCGAGGCACGCGTGCCATCGGCATAGTAGGCTCCGCCGTGGCACGGGCAGAGAAAGAGCTGCGACTGCGCGAACCACCGCACCGGGCATCCGAGATGAGCGCAGTTGATTGCGAAGACCTGAAACTTGCCGTCGGTGGTGTGGCGCACCCAGCAGGCAACCTTCGCCGTATCGCCGTCGGAGGGGCCAGTGACCGGGTTGATGTACTCGGCCAGCCGCGTCTCACCGCGCGGAAAGGCATCGATCGAACCGAGCTTGATCCACGAATTATAGTCACCGGATTTTCTTAGCACAGGACCGAGGAGATAGCCGACGATGGGCACGGCGAGTGCAAGGCCGACAAGACCATTCATTCCAACTGCGAGTTTAAAGAGGAAGGCCCGCCGCGAGGTTGCGCTGGCATGCGCCGAGTCCTTCTCGCGCGCGCTGCCCAGCCACTCCTGAGGCACTGCGCTCTCAGGCGGCGCAACACTTTGCGCCGGCAGCTTGGGTTCTTCGGTCGGTTCACTCATCGATCTTCTCCTCTATGACTCATGCGGGTGTTACTCGTGCGGGCTGGCACACGTGCGCGGCCGCTAGTTGTGCTTCGCATCTGATTGCGTCGATGCGGTCTGCCGTTGCGTGGCCAGCCACGCAACAATGTCGGTCACTTGCTGATCCGTAAGAGGCTTCGGTCCGAGGCTTCGCCAGTCGGGCATGCCTTCGTCGGGCTTGCCCGCGAGAATCATCGTGCGCAGAGCCTGGTCGCTGACCAGCGCCAGATAACTGCGATTGGTGAGCGGGCCCGCATTCTTTGTTTTTGCATCCGCATTGGCGGGCACAGGCGTATTGGCGGCGTGATGGCAGCGAGCGCAGTATGTGGTGAAAGCTGCCTGACCCGCTGCCGGATCGCCTTGGGCGGTGGCGGCGTAAGGCGGCGGAGTTTGCCCGGCCAGCGCGCCCGGATTTCCCCAGCGCTGCATCATTCCATCCACCAGAATTTCAATCTGCTGATCGGTCAGCGTTCCACCCTGGCTCTTGGCGAACGCGGGCATCAGCGCGCCGGGCCCGCCTTTCGCGGTGGCGTTGACCAGAACATCTTTCCCCGCAATGGCAAGATACGCGGGGTTTGCCAGCGAGACAGAGATGCCGTGATGGCCGTTCTCGCCATGGCAGGCCGCGCAGTTCTGCTTGTAGAGCACGGCAAAGTCGAGCACCTGCTCCGGCCGCGCTACTTCCGGCTTAGGGCCGGGCTTGCCCGGTGCATGGCAGGCGGACAGGGCAAGCACAATGCTGCCCAGACCGGCGAATGCGAATCCGATGCGACGTACGCCCATCATTCCTTGTCCCCGCGTTTGGTCTTGATTCTGCGCCGCGATTGATCGGTGTGCAACCCTGCGCGGGTTGCGAAGGGTAGCGCACGAAACTCCTCTGAGCGCACCTTGACGCGCAGGTTGACGCCGAATCCGGCTACCAGGCCGAACGCTACCTGGGAAGGAATGAACCACCACCAATCGATGCGTTCATTGAGGATGGGGCTCACGATGTTCATGACGCTGTAGGCCAGACCCGTCCACATGAGTGGCGCCATGACGCCGGCGGTGAGGATGGGGTTGCGCGGAAACATGGGCAGCATGGCTGCGTAAAGCAGGCCTACCAGTACAGAGATGGTGATGTGGATGCCCAGCGCCGCCATCAATCCGGGCAGATGGAACTGGCTCAGAAAGGTGTCACTCGCATTGGCCCAACTGACAAAGCCGCCGGCTGCCAACAGGTTGATGGCATACCAAAGGCTGTGATACTTAACCAGGCTGAAGATGGTCGCAGGAACGGTCATGGCGATGCCGCCCGCGAGCCCGCCCTCAATGCCCGCAACAAAGCTGAAGATGTGCGATGCCTCAACGCGGCGATGCAACTGGTTGCGCTGCTCCGGCGCGGAGGGGATTTGCTCCGGCGCGGTGACGGCAACTTTGACCCGCACTGCCTCGTGTTTTTCATGGGGCAGCACACAGCGGAACCACCCGATCACGGCCATCACGCTGAGGATGAGGCCGAGCAGCGTGACCACGAGATGGGTGAGGAGGCCCGCCATGCACAGGGTGATTCCGAACGCCAGCACCATGGGCCACGCCGTTGGCTCCGGCAACAGCAGAACCTCCGTGCGCTCCATCTGGCTCGATGCTTTTCCTGGCTCCTGCACTGCGACCTCCTATCTTCCCACGATGTACACAACGGTAAAGACCACCACCCACACAGCATCCACAAAGTGCCAGTAATACGAGAGCACATCAAGCCGGTGCGCGTGGTGCTCATTCAGCTTGCCCGCCATGCCAAACGCCATCGTGAGCGTGAGCATCACCAGGCCCACCAGGACGTGCGATGCGTGCAGTCCGACCAGGGAATAAAAAGTGGTGCCGAAGAGGTTGGTCCGGATCGTCAGGCCGTCCTGATAGATCAGCTCGCGCCATTCCATGCCTGTTCCGATGAGGAAGATGGAGCCGAGCAGCACCGTCGCCGCGAGCCACAAGGTGCTGAGGCGCGCGTTGGCTTTCTGCAGCGCGCTGACGGCAAAGTGCACGGTGAGGCTGCTGGACAACAGGCAGATGGTGCCGACGATCGGCAGCTTCAGCACTTCAGCCGGCGTGGGACCGCTGAGGCTTTTGCCGATGTAGAAAATGTAGGCTACGACAAAGATGATGAAGATGGCCGACTCGGCCACGATGAGGCAGATCATCCCCACCTTGCCCTTATCGGGCAAACGCCAATCATCCGCGGGCTGATGCAAGACTGCAGTCTGTGTGCTCATCGTTTTGTCTACTCGTAATCCGTATCCGGATCGTCTGGATGTTTCTGGTCCCACAACGGTCTGCGGCTATGCACCACAGGTTCCTCGGCAAAGTTGTAATGCGGTGGAGGCGATGAGGTTGTCCACTCCAGCGTCCACGCATCCCACGGGTCGGGGCCCGCGATCTCGCCTTTGCGGTAGGAGCGCACCATGTTCCACACGAACAACAGGATGCCTGCGACCTGGAAGATTGCGCCGACGGAGACAATCATGTTCCAACCGCCCCAGCCGCGATCGGCCTCGTAAGTGTAGATGCGCCGCGGCATACCCAGCACGCCGGGAATGTGCATGAAGTCGAAGGTGAGATGGAATCCGATGGTGAACAGCCAGAAGTGCCACTTGCCGATGGTTTCACTAAGCATTCTGCCGAACATCTTGGGATACCAGAAGTAGAACGCCGCGAAGATCATGTAGAGGATGGCGCCGACCAGCACGTAATGAAAGTGGGCCACGACGAAGTAGGAGTTGCCTAGCTGCCAATCAAAGGGCGATACGGCCAGCATGATGCCCGTGAGCCCCGCGATGAGGAACTGGAACAGAAATCCGATGGAGAAGATCATCGGCGTGGTGAAGTGAATCTTGCCGCCCCACAGAGTGGCCAGCCAGTTAAAGATCTTGATGCCGGTGGGTACGGAAATAATCATCGTTGAGAGCGTGAAGAAGGTGTTTCCCGCAGGCCCCATGCCGACCGTGAACATGTGATGCGCCCATACGCCCAGGCTGATGAAGCCGATGCCCACAGAGGCCGCAACAATGGCCGGGTAGCCGCAGATGGCGTTGCGCGAAAACACCGGGATGATTTCATTGGCAAAGGCGAACGCTGGTAGCACAAGGATGTACACCTCCGGATGACCGAAGATCCAGAAGAAGTGCATCCACAGCACGGCTGATCCGCCGGCCTGCGCATCAAAGAAGTGCGAACCGCCGAAGCGGTCAAGCAGGAGCATGATCTGCGCGGCCGTCAGCGGTCCAAGGGCCACGAAGACCAGCCCGGAGGTGACCAGGTAAAGCCATGCCAGCAGCGGAAGCCGCGCCATGGTCATTCCCTTGCAGCGCATGCAGATGGTGGTGACCACCAGGTTCAGCGCCGTGCCCACACTGCCGATGCCGCTGAGAAGCACGCCCAGAATCCAATAGTCCGTGCTGTGGCCCGGCGAAAAAAGCCTGGCGGTCAGCGGAGCGTAGGCGAACCAGCCTACGTCGGGCGCGGTGCCTGCGCCATACAGCCCATCGCCGCCGATAAAGCTGAAGTAGAGCAGCAATCCGCCGAAGGCCGAGATCCAGAAGCTGAAGGAGTTCAAGCGCGGAAACGCCATGTCGCGCGCGCCGATCATCAACGGGACAAGGTAATTGCCGAAACCGAAGAGGATCGGCATGCCCACAAAGAACACCATGGTGGTGCCGTGCATGGTGAACATGCGATTGAACACTTCAGGAGAGATGAAGTGGTTATTGGGCACGGCGAGCTGGATGCGCATCAGCACCGCCTCGAACCCGCCAATGAGGAGAAACACCAGCGCATAGCCGATGTACAGGAGTCCAATCCGCTTGTGATCCACGGTTGTAATCCACGAGTTCGCCGTCTCAAGCCACAGGTTGCGCGGCTTTGACGCGAGGCCTTCATCGGTTGCCGTATGGGCCGTCAGCGTGGGTGTCATCCGTTTCTCCTTTCTTCAGGGCCTGTTCGTTCTAGTGCAGTGTTGCCATGTAGGCAGTGATCGCATCCAGATCATGATCGTCCAGATTCATCTTCGGCATCAGGCAGCCCGGTTTCATTGAATTGGGATCGTCGATCCACTGGCGCAGGTTCTGCGGTGTGTTCTTCACCACGCCGGAAGCAATGGTGTCGCGGCTGGCCACATGCGTAAGATCGGGGCCGAAGCGGCCCGCCGCCGGCGTGCCCGACACGGTATGGCAGTTGACGCACGCAGTGTGCTCAAAAACCCGCTTGCCCTCGGCAGCCATGGGATTGTTCTCAGCCGGCTGCTTCTGGTTGTCGGCCCACTTTTTAAAGTCCGCGGGCGTATCCACATACACGCGCAGCAGCATCATTGCGTGCTCCATGCCGCAGTACTGCGCGCACTGGCCAAGATAGAGCCCCGGCTTGGACGGATCGATCCACATCACATTGACCTTGTTGGGAATCAGGTCCATCTTCCCGGCCAGCTTGGGCACCCAGAAGCTGTGATCCACATCGGCAGAGGACATCGTAAGATAAGTGGGCGTCGGCGCACTCGGATCGCTGACCGGAACGTGCAGCTCGTTGGCCGTAACGATGCCCAGCTTGGGATACCTGTACTCCCACCAGAACTGATGCGCGATCACCACCACATCCAGCGCATCGGCCGGCTTGCGCGACCGCTCAGTGCCGGCGATGATGCGCGCGGTGGTAAGGAACAGCACCACCACGATCAGGATGGGGATGACCGTCCATGAAAGCTCAATCTGCTGGCTGCCATAGAGTTGCACCGGCTCCAGCTCCGAGTCGCCCTTGCGATGGCGGAAGCGCACCAGCGCGTAGATCAGCAGTCCCGCAACGATGAGGAAGATCCCCAGAGTAATGGACAGGACGAACACCGACAGCCCATAGATGTCGTGGGCCGGCGTTGCCTGTGGAGAGAAGATGCTGGTCGGGCCACCGCTCAAATAGGGGATGCGGTGAAATACGCGCATGGGCCATGGATCACTGGCGGCGGTGACTGGCGTGCTCAGGATGTAGGCGATACTCATCAGGCTCCCTTACCGATCAAACAGCGATCTGCCTGTGTTGTGTGTGAGAGAGTTTGTTGGTGCGGCCCAACGTTGATTGAGCCAGACAGTTGTACCAAGCACCGGGTTCGTCGCGGCTGGTTCAGCTAACTGCCAGATCGGGATCAACTGCGATCATGCCGGGGAAGTTGCCTGGAGTGCATACCTCAGAACATGCTGCGGGGAAGACGGCTAAGCACTACAGTCACTTACGAGTATATCAAGCCGATTTGAGGGTACGGGTCGCCTGGCAAATGCAGTTTTGATTCCGTCATACAGCGCTACAGCGGCTGCGGCGAGGGAAGCGCAGGCCGGTCTAGGCTGCAGTGTGTTCGGCGGAGTGATCTGCCGCAAAAATAGGACTGCCCAGCAGGAAGGTGAGCGCGATATTGACGGCAAAAACGAGCACTCCGCCCAGCTCGAGCATGCCGGAGACGGGCAGCACCTTCCACGCAAACGGAAGCAGGCCCTCATAGGCCAGGGGCTCTGAGGAGACGCGCAGGGTGCAGCCGGTTTGCAGCAGCAGCAGGCTCACGAACATGAGGCGCTTGCTGAAGATGTTGTGGACGCCCGCAAAGTGAGGCAGGATGCGCGGCCCGATGGCAAAAACCATGGTGGCGGCAAAGCCCACCGTGAGCGCGTGGCGTGAGGCTCCCCAGATGCCTCCGTGCTCATCGGCAAAGGCTGCCCAGATGCTCATGAAGCCTGCAATCACCAGCCATATGTAGGCGATGCGAATGAACGACGGAAAGCTGGGGTGAATTCCCAGTGTCTTTGCGCGCCCGTGCGGCCGCTCGGTAAGGTGCAGCGCGAGACCGATTGCGATGGCGCTCGCGGCAAGCAGAGTGGTCGCAAGCCTGGTCCATCCGGCCACGCCGCACACTACGCCGGTAAGGTCCAGAGCCAAAGCGACGCGAAACGTTGTGGTGCTCGGCGTGGCAATCGCGAGGAACGTATGCAGCCAGCGCGCCGAAAACCCCCAGACCACGGGAACCAGAAAGCCCCAGGCCAGCAGGACAAGGTACTTCTGATCGAGTATGTGCGGGAAGGAGCGAAGATCGCCCTGGATAGCCAACCGCACACATTCAACGAAGTTGAAGATGACCGCGGCGGTAAGGCCCGCTGTTCCGATAAGCACAGAGACCATCCACATCTCCATACGCGATTCTGGGCGCGGCTTGCCTTGCGCCGGCTCCGGCAGCTTGTGACGCGACGCGGCGGCAAGGAATAGCAGGACCGCGATCAATTCAAATGCGGCAGAGACGGGAAAGAGCGTGCGCCAGTGCCAGGCATAGATGTTTGCCACCCAGCGCAGGCCAACGCCCGTGGTCCAAAGAACGAAACAGGTGAGCGGAATTCTCAGCGCTGAGCGCCCGCGTGCGGGCTGTGAATAGAAGCCGATGCCGAGAATGAAGCTGCCGATCCAGCCGAACATCTGCGCATGGCCGTGGCCCTCGATCCACGCGGCGGGCAGGGCGGCCAGCCCGTGGTTTGCGCTGATCGCCATCAGGTTTGAGAAGCCCAGCAGCGTACCAGGCAGCGCCATGTAGAAGAGTCCGGCCGCAATCCAGGCGCGCAGCATCAGGCTCTTTCGCCGTTCGCGCGCGGCAATTGCGTGCGTTGAGTTGGTTACGAAAAGAAAGGGTGTTGCATTGGTCTGAGGAGTTGTAGACATTTCTACCTCCGGGCACTCAACGCGCTCTCCATCTCTGCGGCGCGCGGAAACAGGACATTGTTTTCCAGCTGCACATGCTGCTCAAGGTCGGCCTCGAATGCGCGCAGACCGGTGTAGAGCGCGACGTGTGTGGCACAGGCCCACGCGGGGGGCTCAAAGCCATGCGTGAGGCGATGAAGCTCAGTAACTGTGCGGTCGGCAGATTCGTGCTCCCGCATCATGATGGAGATGGGCTGCGCGACAGACCGGAAGCAAGTCTGTTCAGGTGAATAGACGACCATGGCATCCTGATCCATTTGAGCGATGAACGGAAAGAGGACCTGTTCCTCCTTCTCAATATGCGCGAACAGACCGGCGCGCAGCTCCTGTACCAACGCCTCCACGGTCCGCAGTTCGGGAGCGCGATCGCCGCGTTTTTCTGCCAGCTTATGCGCCATCTCGGCCAGCCGCGGCAGCTCCTGGCGCACACACTGGTGATGCACGCGCACGATGTGCTGAATAAGGCGGCTTGTGGAGAGGCCGGCGGGGTTTGCTGCCGCGGCTCCGGGCTGGCCCGTCTCCGCATCCGCAAGTTTTTCAAGGACCTGATCGACGGAGAGCTGCAGTTCCGCGCACGCCTGCTGGAGCGGCGTCTCGGCCTGCACACATAGGTCGATGTCAAAACGCTGGAGCACGCGGGCTGCCGAGGGCTGCGCTGCAACGATCTCGCGGATGGATAGGGTTGAGGTGGACATAAGCATTCTCCACCTGCAACGGTAGCGGGTGCTCAACTGGCGCGCAGTAACTTATGTCACTTGGGGCTAAGATGGGGCGCCCAATTACCTAGTTTTCGTGCGGGATGATTACTGCGTTACTTCCAGCAGCGCGCTCAGGCCCTTCATGTCCTTCACCACGATCTGCCGCGCGTCCACGTCGAGCAGCCCTTCGGCCTGCAACCGCATCAGGTTCCGTGAGATAAGCTCGCGCACGGTTCCAAGTTGGTTGGCCAGTTCCTGGTGGCTGGCGGGGAGCAGAAATTCAATGCCGCTCGCGGTCTTTTTGCCTTCGCGCTGCGCCAGTTTGACCAGCGCCGCAATGAGCCGCTGCCGGATCGTGGTGAACGACAGCTCCTCGATAATGCCCACGAGGCGGCGCAGCCGCGCACCCACCACGACGAGCACCTTGAGCGCCACCTCAGGATGTTCGAGACAGTAGGCGTTGAAGTCGCGGCGCGAGATGAAGGCAAGCTCCGTGTCTTCAATGGCGACTGCGGAGGCCGGAAACGGGCCGCCGTCAAAGACGGGGAGTTCGGCGACGGACTCGCCGGGACCATTGACTGCAAGCACTTGTTCGCGCCCGCTGACTGAGGTTTTAAAGATGCGGACTTTTCCGCGCGAGATGATGTGCAATCCGCTGCAGGGCTCGCCCTCAGAGAACAGCAACTCGCCTGCGCTGAACAGCTTTCGCACAGTGCGGGCGGCGAGCATTTGCAGCTCGGATGGGGAAAGACTCGACAGCAATGCGGTCTTTTCAAGGACTGCGGCGAGATCGATGCGTTGGGCGCTCACCCGGGAATTTTAGCAGCATGCGACTTAGGTCACTGCGCGGACTAGCGGCGCTGCGGTCTTCTAGAGACCATGAACCCGCTGATCAACACGATCGACTTCAACGAGCGCCCCTTTATTGCCATCTGGGAAGTGACCCAGGCCTGCGATCTGGCGTGCGTGCATTGCCGGGCCTCGGCCCAGCCGGATCGCCACCCCATGGAACTGAGCACGGACGAGGGCAAACAACTCATCGACCAGATTGCGGACTTGAAGGTCCCGGTCTTTGTGCTGACCGGCGGCGATCCGATCAAGCGGCCAGACCTGTTTGAGTTGATCGGGCACGCCCGCTCGATGGGAGTGCGTGTCTCTCTCACGCCCAGCGCTACGCCCCTGCTGACGCGGGAGATTGTCGTCCGCCTGAAAGAGGCCGGTCTGGCGCGACTTGCGGTGAGCCTGGACGGAGCGACTGCGACAACGCACGATGCATTTCGCGGCATGGTTGGGTCGTACGCGCGGACACTTGACGCGGTTCGCTGGGCCAACGAGATCGGGCTGCCGGTGCAGATCAACACCACGTTCAGCCGCAGAAACATTGGCGAAATGGACGATCTGGCCGCGTTGATCGAGAGCCTGAAAATTACCTTGTGGAGCGTGTTTTTCCTGGTCCCGACAGGACGCGGGAAGCTGAACGACCTGTTGAACGCCGAGGAGTTTGAGCAGGTATTCGCCAGGATCTATGCCCTGTCGAAGGTTGCGAAGTTCGACATCAAGACCACCGAGGCACAACACTACCGGCGCTACGTGCTGCAACAGCGTGTGGCCGAACGCAAGGCCGGCGTTGAAATGCACACGACCCAGGAAAAGGTTGCCGACACGATTGGTCGCGCTGCTCCGGGGCTCAACGACGGTAAGGGCTTTGTGTTTATCTCACACACGGGCGAGGTGTTTCCAAGCGGCTTTCTGCCGCTGGCGGCGGGCAACATTCGCCAGCAGGGATTGGCTGCTATTTACCGCGATTCCCCGCTGTTCCGCGGTCTGCGGGATACTTCAAAGTTGGGGGGCAAGTGCGGCGCTTGCGAATTCAAGAAGATCTGCGGGGGATCGCGTGCCCGCGCCCATGCGCTAACCGGCGACCCGCGCGGCGAGGAGCCTTGCTGCGTCTATATTCCAAAGGGATATATTCAGCCTCCGCCCGGGGTGAAGACGGCATCTAATCTGCATGTGCTGCAGGGCGCGTGAACGGTTGCTGCGCTGTGAGTCGTCGATCTGGAATCTCTGACAGGGAATCGACCGGCGCGAAGGAGAAGACACGATGGGGATACAGATTGGCGCAAAGCCGGATAGCGGATTCGACGACCCGATCGGCATGCTGAAGGATTGCCATCGCAGGATTGAGCGTTTTCTCCATATCCTCTGGGTGGTTGCTGATCGCGCGCCTGGCAGGGCCCTGACGGACGAGGAGACCGCAGCTGTGCAGGCGGCGCTGCAGTACTTTCACGTGGGCGGCCAGCGGCACAACGCGGACGAGGAAGAATCGCTGTTCCCACGACTGCGCGCGGAAGGCGTGAACGGGCACCACGAGGAACTGGGCAGGCTGGAGAGCGACCATCGCAATGCCAACGAGCTGCACGCGGCTGCGGAGACTCTCTACACGGCGTGGATTTCCGCCGGGCGGCTGAGCCCTGAAGACGAACAGCGGCTTCAATCTGTGACCGAGCAACTCAAGAATTTATATGAGGCGCACATTCAGGTGGAGGAGCAGGTCGTATTCCCGCACGCGGTGCAGGCGCTGGACCGTCGCACCATCGAAGCCATTGGGCTGGAGTTCAGGGCGCGGCGGGCTTAGGGCAGGCTCAGAATATTCGCAGGATTTTTGCAGAACAGCCGGGCGGCTTTTTCATCAGGAAAGAGCCGCCCGGCTGAATCCGTTTCACCCTTCGTTACCTCTGAATTGCTGCTGTCTGCTCCGCGCAGAGAGCCCATGACGTGTTTGCCGCAGCGCTTTGCACGAGATTGAATGACAAGCGCCGCACAGGCTGCATGCCCCCTCTACATGCCGGGGTGGGCAGCTTCATTGGCGTGCGGCACCAGTTCCATGTACATGGCGCGGGGCAGGTCCGTCTGCCAGTGGCCCGTAGCCTTGGCGTAGAAGACGAATCCGAAAAAGATGCATGCGAGAATTCCGGTGGCGGCCAGCGGGCCAACGGCGCGGCGGAACCAGCGCTGCGCGGGCGCGGCGGCCTTTCTCGGTGGCAGGGCGAATTGCAGGGCATCCTGCGCCGGGCAGGCGGCCACACAGGCCATGCAGGCCGTGCACTCCACCGTGCGGATCTGTACCATACGGTCGACCTGCAAGCCGGAGGGGCAGGCACGCGCGCACTTGCCGCAATCGATGCAGGCGTCGGCGTCGCGGCGAATCTTGAGCGGGCTGAAGAGCGAAGCAATCCCCATGAGCGCGCCGTAGGGGCACAGATAGCGGCACCAGAAGTTCTGTACCAGCATGGAGAGCAGAACCAGCAGGCCGATGACGATGGCCGCTGTCTCTCCAATATCGCGGAAGAAGTTGAGCATCTTGACGTCGGCGATCAGGCCGTAGGGAGTGGCCATAAAGTCCTGAATAGCCTCGGCCGACATGGCGCCGATGATGAAGACGAAGAAGCCGAGCAACAGATACTTGAGGCCACGCAGCGGAATATCGGCCCAGCGGGGCAGGCGCAGATTGCGGCCGAAGACTTTTCTGCCCAGCTTCCACAGGTACTCCGAGAATGTGCCCACCGGGCAGAGCCAGGAGCAGAATGACTTCTTGAGGAGGAGGCTCATCAACACGAACGCCATAAACAGAAACATGGCCGCCGGATGGATGGCAGGCACATGCCCGGTGAGCAGGAAGGATTTGGTGTTCATCAAGCCCGCGATGGGCAGCCAGCCCTCTGCCCCGGCCGGACGCGGCACGGCAAGGCCCTGGCCGTCGCGCTCAAAGTAGCGAACCCAGAGATAGAACTGCATTCCCAGCCAGCCGTTGAGGGCCACAAACAGCCACTGCACGATGTGCCGGATCTGCTGCGAGCGGTCTGGCGTGGAGCGGCGAACGAGCTTCTTCTTCTCTTCGTGTACGGCGATTTCCTCTAGTGTTGGTGTGGCCATGGCCTGTTCATCCTTCTGTTTCCGAGAGTAGTGAACAGGGCGGAAAACGAACAATGACTTTGGTCACAGAACCTTGTTGGCAGGCGTCGCCGGTGTGCGAAAGCGGACAATTTGTGCGCCAGTGGACACCGCAGAGCCATCCTCCAGGAGAAGAGATCCATTTATACTATTGTAAATAAATAACTTAAATGCACATTGGCTTTGGCGCGCCACATGCATCCTGAGAGGGCAATTACTCTTTTCTCTTAACCGAAAGAGGAGTTTTGGGGGGAGGCGCGCGTATGGCTGGACTGCTTCAGGACGTCCGGTATGCATTGCGACAGCTTCGCAAGAGCCCTGGGTTCGCGATCACCGCCGTGCTGATGCTGGGGCTGGGAATCTGCGCCAACAGCACCATCTTCAGCTGGATCGACGGCACAATGCTGCATCCCATCCCCGGAGCGCGGAAGACCGGCGAACTGGTCACCGTCATGCGCGGCACACCAAGCACCTCTCCTGCACCGCCGTTCTCCTATCCGGACTACCGCGATTTGCGTGACAGAAACCACAGCTTCACGGGAATGATTGCCTATCACCATGATTGGCTGGCGCTGACCGGCGGTGCGACACCTGAGCGCATCTACGTGGCCAACACATCCGCGAATTTCTTCGATGTGCTTGGCATCAAGCCGTTCATGGGCCGGTTCTTCCTGCCCGAGGAAGAAAGCCGCCAAGGTGGCGTTCCGTACATTGTGCTCAGTTACGCGCTGTGGCAGACGCGCTTTAACGCGGACCCGGACATCATCGGCAAGTCTGTCGAGCTCGCCCAGAGGCCTCTCACGGTGATTGGAGTTGCACCGGAGGGCTTCATCAACAACATGCCCGGCGCCCGCCAGGACGCATGGATTCCGCTCGACCCGGGAGACAATGATGCGCGAATGGGGCAGCGCGGAAATTCCTTGCTCAACGTGATGGGTCGCCTTAGACCGGGCGTGAGCCGCCAGCGTGCTACCGACGATCTGGCAACACTGGTGCACCAGATTGTGGCCGAATATCCAAACGAGCACCTGGGCGTGAACACCATCACGCTCGATCCGCTATGGCGTTCGCCCTTCGGCGCCAATGTCTTTCTTGCAGCCTCGTTGCCCATTCTGCTTTCGATCGCCGGAGTGGTCCTGCTGCTGACATGCGCCAACGTTGCCACGCTGGCGCTGGTACGCTTTGTCTCCCGCCGGCGCGAGATCGCCATTCGCCAGTCGCTGGGCGGAGGCCGGGTCCAGCTCATGCGCCAGATGATCCTTGAGGGTCTGATTGTTTCTTTTGGCGCCGGCGCCCTGGCGATTCTGCTCACCACCTGGTCGGCAAAAACCCTTGCCCTCTTCATTCCGCCCAACGCCATCCCTATCGCTCTGAACGGGACCGTGGACCACAGCGTGATCCTCGGGGTACTTCTGCTTGCCGTGCTCGCCAGCGCCATCTGCGGTGCGCTCCCGGCGTGGCGCTCGTCGCGTGTTTCGCCTGCCGAGGTTCTCAAGGACAAGGCAGCCAGCATCTCCAGCGGCGCGCATAATCGCCACTTGCTCAGCGGTCTCGTCGTTGCGCAGATCGCATTGTCGCTTGCGCTTTTGGTTGCTTCGGGACTGTTCTTGCGCACGCTGAGAAACATGAGCGACACCAATCCCGGCTTTGAACAGGCCCACGTCCTCACCGCTTCTGTGGGCCTGGGGATCGCGGGCTATCCGCCCGATGAAAGGAACAGGATTCAACACAAGATTCTCGAACGGGTTTCGGCTCTGCCCGGGGTGAAGGTTGCATCGCTCACCGACTGGCTCCCGCTCAGCTTCAACGGGAGATCAGGATCTGCATACCCTGAGGGCTATGTGCCACAGCTCCACGAGTCGGGCGAGGTGCGCCGCGCCGACGTCACTGCCGGATACTTTGACACCATGGGAATGGCGATCGTGGCCGGCCGCGATTTTACGCAAGACGACAATGAAACCGCGCCGCGCGTAGTGATCGTGGATCAGACGGCGGCCAATCATTACTGGCTGGGTCAGAATCCCCTGGGTCGCCGCCTCAATATCTGGGGCCGCCTGTACACGGTGGTCGGCGTTGTAAAGAACACGAAGCATCAATTCATCAACGAGCGGCCTGAGCCAATGATTTTTCTCAGCTTTTTCCAGAATTCGGACGAAACCACGGTTCAGCTTCGAACACAGGGCGATCCGAACTCGCTGGCTCCCGCCGTAGAGGAGGCGATCCATCAGGTCGACGCACGGCTTCCAGTGTTCGATGTGCGGTCCTTGCGCGATATCACGCAAATCTCCAACACTTTCGCAGTCATGGAGAGCACGTTCGCGATGATCTTCGCAATGCTTGCCCTGGTGTTGGCGGCCACCGGGATTTATGGCGTCATCGCCTATCGCACGCAGTTGCGTACGCATGAAATCGGCATCCGCGTTGCTCTCGGAGCCTCGCGGTCCGACGTGCTGCGGCTGGTGCTCTACCAGGGCCTGCGGCTCACAGCCCTTGGCCTCGGCCTCGGCCTCGGCCTGTCGCTCGCGCTTACCCGTTTCCTGCGCGGGCTGCTCTACGGCGTATCGGCTACTGACCCGCTGACCGTAGCTTCGGTCACTCTGCTGCTCTTGGCCATCGCCGTGCTGGCCTGCTACCTGCCGGCCCTGAAGGCCATGCGCGTGGACCCCGTAGCGGCGATGCGGGTGCAATAGCGAGTGGCTGGCAACGACTTTACGGCTGAGCTTGCTTGCCTGAGGGCAGCAGCCTGCCGCCCTTGAGCACAAACCGTTCGCCGCGCCACACAATCGTGTTCCCGGCAAAGCCCGCCACCCACAGGCCCATGGCAGCCACGTCGCGCAAGGGAAGGAGCCACAGGCTGGGCAGCACCTGGTGATCGCCCAGCACCTCGGCTCCCACCATCATGGCCAGCGTGAGCCGCAGGAAGAAGCTCATCCCCAGCAGCCACAGGCTCAGCGGGCTCAGTCCGCTAGCCAGCACGTTGAGCAGCGCCCAGCCCAGGCCATGGGTAAAGATGAGTCCGGCGTAGCCCCAGGGGCGCGCGTCGCGCACCGTACGGCTCCAGCGCAACTGGTGGTCGGCAAAGCCGCGCCAGCCGTAGGCCGGGACACCGGTCTCCACCACCTCCGCGCTCAGCGCCACGCGATAACCGGCCGCGTCCACGCGCGCGCCCAGTTCGTAGTCGTCGGCCAGGTGGTCGGCCAGGGGCGCCAGCCCGCCGATCTTGTCCAGTGCCTCGCGGCTGACCGCGAGCGTGGAGCCGAGACCGTAGTGCAGGCCGCCCTCAATCATCTTTGAAAGCAGCACTCCCGCCTGAAAATCCGCGGCAATGCCAAGCGCCTCAAACCGCGAGGCCAGCGTGCCGTGCGCGCGGCCGCGATAGAGCGCGGTCACCAGGCCGACCGGAGCCAGAGCCTTGCCGTGCTGCGCCTGGGCCTGCTCCGCCGGTGATGGCGTAAAGCAGGCCATTACCCGCTCAAGATAGCGCGGCGTGACGGTAATGTCGGAGTCGTTGATGAGCAGGAATCCGTAGCGTGCGTGCGGCGCGAGCTGGGCCAGCGTGCTGACCTTGCCGTTGGTTCCCAGGCGAGCGGGGCACTCGATGAGCCGGATCGCCCGCTCCGGGAATTCGCGCTGGAGCTGTTCCACGGCGGCTACGGCGGGGTCGGCGAGCGAGGAGACGCCGAAAAGCAGCTCGAACTCCCCGGCGTAGGTCTGTCGGCAGTGGCTGCGGAACGCATCGATCATGCCGGGATCGAGGCCCTTGAGGGACTTGAGGATGCTGACGCCGGGAGCGAAAGCCGCCAAACGGGCGCGCCGAGCCACCAAAAAGGTGCGCGCGGCAATCAGGGCTGCTAAAAAATAGCCCATCCCGGCCACGGCCAGCGCCGTGGTCGCCACTTCCACGGCCAAGGCCAAAGCGTGCGGCATCACAGGGGTTAGTGTAGCGGAGAAAGGCTGAGATCAGAGAACAGGGATCAGAAGGAAAGCTTCGATGTCTTTCCTGCTTTTCTGCAGATTCTTGCGTTGTGCTGCCAATTCTGAAGCAGCGGTGGCCACTGTTCTCTGTTCTTTGTCACTCATACCTGAGCGCCTCAATCGGGTCCAGGTTGGCGGCCTTCCATGCTGGATAAATGCCGAACAGCAGGCCGATGGCGCAGGAGACGCCGAAGCCGATCAGCACCCACATCATGGAAAGACTGGCCGGCAGCCCGATCGGCAGCAGGTAAATGATCCACGTGAGCACCGCTCCCAGCAGGATGCCGATGATGCCGCCCACGGCGCACAGCGTGACCGCCTCGGTAGTGAACTGCGTGAGCAGTGTGTGCTTGGTGGCGCCGATGGCCTTGCGGACACCAATCTCGCGCGTGCGCTCAGTGACCGAAACGAGCATGATGTTCATCACGCCGACGCCGCCCACCATCAGGCCCACGCTGGAAACGGCGATCATGAACAGCACCAGCCCGCCTGTGAGTTGACCCCACAGCTTGGTGAGCGAGTCGGGGCCGAAGATCTCAAAGTCGTCGGGCGCTTCAACCCGCACCTTGCGCCGGATGCGCAGCAGCTCGCGGACCTCCTCCTGCACGAGAGCCTTGTTTTTGGGGTCGTCGTACTTCACGCTTACCCAAAGATCCTTCTCTTCCGGGTGCAGGTTGTGGAAGGTGCCCATGGGGAAATAGACCTGGTTGTCCTCAGGATTCTTGCCGCCGCCAAAGGCCTGTTTGCGCTTGTCGAGTACGCCAATCACAGTGTAGAGGCCGGTTTCGATGTTCACCTCTTTGCCGACCGCGGGCTGGTCGCCGAACAGTTGCTCCCAGGTGTCGTGGCCCAGCACGCACACGTGCGCGGCCTGCAAGTCCTCGTCGTCGGTGAACAGGCGGCCCTGCAGGAAAGTCAGATCAGTCACGTCGGCCACTTCGGCGGTGTCCCCGGTCAGGATGGTTCCAGCCGCCTTCTTGCCGTTGTATTTCACGCTCACCGCGCCCACGCGGAACTGTCCTACGTGCTGGTAGGCTCCATCGGCGGCCGTCACATGCGGCAGAGCGCGCAGGGCCATCACATCGTCCAGGGTTAGCTTTCTGCGCGCCAGCATCTCCGTCGTGGGCCGCACGCCGATCACGGGCATGTGGAAGACCCAGATCACGTTCGAACCCAGCGAACTCACCCAGTCAGAAACACGATTGTTGAGCCCGTTGATCACCGACGATATGGTGATGACGGTGGCGACGCCGATGACAATGCCCAGCACGGTCAACCCCGAGCGCAGCTTGTTTGCCCTCAAGGTATTGAGGGCCATCTTCACCGATTCGCCGGTTTGTCCTTGCGCCATAAAATCTCCACAGTTGTCAGTGGTCAGTGACAACTGCCTTCACAACTCCGCCCTCAGCGCCACCACCGGGTCCAGCCTGGCGGCCTTGCTGGCCGGGTAGACGCCGAAAAAGATGCCGACGGCAGCGGCCAGAAACAGCCCCAGAAAGATCGACCACAACGGTACGGCCGTGGGAAAGCCCACAAAAATCGTGATCAGTTTGCCTACCAGCACGCCACCCAGCACGCCGAAGATTCCGCCCACCAGCGCCAGCGAGGCGCTCTCAATAAGGAACTGCAACAGCACATCGCGCTGCCGGGCGCCCAGCGCCTTGCGCACGCCGATCTCGCGCGTGCGCTCCGTCACGCTCACCAGCATGATGTTCATGATGACCACGCCGCCCACCACGAGCGCAATGGAGGCCAGGCCCAGCACCACCGTGGCAAACATGGAACTGATCTGCTTCCACAGGTCCAGGAAAGTGTCGTTGGTGTTCACCTCAAAGTCGTCGGGCTGGCCCGGCCCATCGTGGCGGCGGACGCGCATCAGCACCCGCACTTCATCCTCAGCGCGCACCATTGCCTGCGCATTGCCGTTGGCGCGGGCATAAATGTCCACCGAGTCGTTGTAGCCGTAGGTCTGCTGGTATGAGCTGATGGGCACGGCCACCCAGTTGTCCTGCGACTGACCCAGCGTCTTGCCCTGTCGGTCGCCCACACCCACGATGGAGTAGGGGATGCCGTCCCCGCGGATCTCCTTGCCGATGGGGTCGCCCGCGCCCAGCAGATTATCGACAATGTCGTAGCCCACAATCACGTTCTTGGTGGCGTGTTCCTCGTCGGCAGGCGTAAAGCCGCGGCCCAGCGCGATATCGATGTTGTTGAGCGAAAGCATCGTCCAGGTGTAGCCGCGCACCTGCGTGTTGTTGCTGGAGTGCCCGTTGAAGACCACGTTGGTGGACTTGGACAGGAGCCCGCCCACCTCGCTGCAGTCCAAGCATTGATCGCGCACCGCCTCGTAGTCGTCAATGGTGACGATTTTGCGCTTCTGGAATTTGAAGTATTCTTCAGGGGTCAGAATCACGCTCGACATGCGCGAAATGGTGAAAACGTCGGCCCCGTAACCGGAGAGCTTGGTGCCCACATACCGGTTTGCGCCGTTCACCAGCGTGATGACCATGATCACCGAGGCCACGCCCATCACCACACCAATCAACGTGAGGATGGAGCGCATCTTGTTGCCCCACAGGGACTGCAGCGCGAGTTTAAAGGCCTCAATCAGTTGCATGGCTCTGCTTTCTCTGCCACCGCCCGGCTCTACCAGTGTACGCAAACTTCACAGCTAAAGACCCATGCCGCCAGGAACGGGTGTGCGATGCAGAGACAAAAACGGACCCCCTGCGACGCGGCCGTGCCGCCGGAATAAAGGCCCACGGCCGCCCCACCGGTGCGGAAAGAAAGAAGAAGAATGAAATTCGCTCCGGTATTTTCTTGGACGCACAACTGCCTCTCCAGGCCGCAGGACGGGCGACAAGCCCGCTGGCCGCACGCCTTTTCTACTTCCGCCACGCGGCGCACCGCTCATTGCCAATGCTTTAGCTGCGGCCACAGCGTTTGCAGGTTCTGCTTGAGCCCGCGGCAGTGATAAATGGGGAGCCATTCATCGGGGCGCGAAAGCGGATACTGCGTGGTGCCAATCACCGAGTAACTCGTGCATTTCGTTTGCATGTTGCGCTCGTTGCTTTCTCCCAGCACGATGAGGCTCTCGCCGGTGTAATCACGCGGGCCCCATATCCAGTAATTCTGGTGACCGCTGATGGCCTTGGGGAGCCCGTATTTCGGCCCGAAAAAATCGATAGCTCCGGCATCGCCATAGTTGCCGGCAAAGATCGCGGTCTTTCGCTGTTCCTCCGGCGGCAGGGTGCGATAGTAGGCGGCCACACGCTGCGTCATCTGCTCCCAGCCAAACATGTCGGCATAGAGCTGCGGAAGAACCCCTTGCCGCGAGTGCTCGAACTTCGGTTGCTCGACGCCCATCTTGTGCTCGTAGGCAAGAAAGTCCGCAACAGGCAGGATGGGCAAAATCGTCGGAGCGTAGATGGCGCTGACGGCGGCGATCCCCAGGGCCAGCGCAGGCTTGGCCCAGACCCAGCGCTTTGTCTGGGTCGCGCCCTCAATCCATACGGCTCCGGCCGCGAACATCATCGGGTAGACGGGCGCAAGGTAATACATCTTGCCATGAAGAACCATCATCTCTGCGAGGAAAACCAGATAGGCCCAGCCCAGAATGCGAAACGGGCGCCCTTGTTTTGAGAACGAGAACAAAACCGCAAAGGGGACCAGAATCGGAGCGATATAGCCGAGCATCTCCGCCTGCGCCTTGAGGTAGGGCAGCGGGGGAAGCGAGATATCGCGGCCACTCAGGCGGACGTTGTGCATGAGTTGAAGGAATGGAAACTGATACCGCCATTGCCAGATGAAGTTCGGCAGAGCAATGGCCGCGGCCACTGCGCAGCCGAGCCAGAACCAGCGGTGACGCAGGTGTTGGCGAAGCGGCGTGAAGAGGATGCCGGCGGCCACACCGAAGAGCCAGAAGACCACGCCGTACTTGTTCAGGATCGTGATGCCCGCGAGCACCCCGACCGCAAGCCACAGCCGCTCACTGCCGGTGTTGGCGAGGCGCACGAGGAGATACGCGATCGCCGTCCACAGCAGCGGATCGAAGGCGTTCATGGTGAACAGGTGCGAGAGGGCGAGCAGAACAGGCGCCATCAACGCAGCCAACGCGGCAAGAAACATGGCCCAGCGGCGGCCGCCCAGTTCCCGCGCCAGCAGGCCGGCCAGAACGACCGTCGCCGCGCCGGCAGCGACCGGAAGGATGCGAAGCGCCCAGAGCGAGGTGCCGATGGTGTGCTCCAGCAGCCACGCCATCCATCCGATGAGGGGCGGCTGATCCACGTAGCCCCAGGCGGGATGCTCGCCGCACGCCAGGTAGTACAGCTCATCGCGGAAGTAGCCGTAATTCGGCCCCGCAATCAGGTAGAGCACGATGCGCACCGCGGCAACATAGAGCACAATGGCGGTTCCAGAGGCAAAGGCGGAGGGCTCGCGGTCCCGCCTTGAGACGAAGTCCGCTGGCGTGGTTGCAGTCATGAGAAAAATATACGGATATTGAGGCAGAATGTTCCGGGTGCATGGCGCTCTGCCAATTTTCTGGAACCGCCGCCCTGAACCCGGCGTAGGATACAGGGGCACGGAATTCCGCTTTCAGCTTTCAATCCCAATGGGGGCACCCAAAAACCATGGAGGCTCAATGACGCACGTACGCTCTCGGCTGGCGCTTGGCTTACTTGCGCTGGCAACCTTTCTTCCTTTCGTTGCCTTTGCCCAGAATCCTTCCGCTCAACCGCCGCTGCTGCTGCGCAACCCCTCTCTTTCGCAGAACAACGTCGCCTTCCTCTACGCCGACGACATTTGGACGGTGAGCCGGAAGGGCGGCGAGGCCGAGCGGCTCACCTCCGACGGCGCGGTCATGGCCGGGCCGTTCTACTCGCCCGACGGGTCGCAGATTGCCTACTCCGCCCACCTGCACGGCAACACCGACGCTTACGTGATTCCCGCTGCTGGCGGCGTGCCCCGGCGCATTACCTGGCACCCGGCGGGCAGCGCCGTGCTGGGCTGGTCGCCCGACGGCAAAGACGTGCTGATCGCCAGCGGCGCGCTCAGCTACCGGCACTTCCTCAAGCTCTTCCGCGTGCACGCCGACGGCTCCGGCATTCCCGAGCCGCTGCCCCTGCCCTCCGGCTTTCAAGGGTCCTATTCGCCCGATGGCGAGTCGCTGGCCTATGAGCCCATTACCAAGTGGCAGCCGGCCTGGAAGCGCTACGTTGGCGGCCAGACCACGCCCATCTGGATTGTGAACCTGAAGACGCTGGACCTGGTGAAGGTGCCGCGCGACAACTCCAACGACTCCAACCCCGTGTGGGTTGACAATTCGGTCTATTTCCTCTCGGATCGCAACGGGCCTGTCTCGCTCTTCCGCTACAACATCGGCAGCAAAGAAGTGAGCCAGGTGGAGCCCAACAAGAGCTACGACCTGAAAACGCTGCAGGCCGGTCCCGGCGGGCTGGTCTATGAGCAGTTCGGATCCATTCATCTTGTAGACACCGCGACCAACGCCGACAAGACTCTCTCCATCCAGATTCACGGCGAGTTGCCCACCCTGGCACCGCACCTGGCCACCATCAAGCCTGACGAGATCAGGAACGCGGCGCTCTCGCCCACCGGCGCCCGCGCCGTCTTTGAGGCGCACGGCGAAATCTTCACCGTCCCTGCCGAGAAAGGCGACACGCGCAACCTCACCAACACGTCCGGCGTGGCCGAGCGCAACCCGGCATGGTCGCCCGACGGCAAAACCATCGCCTACTTCTCTGACGCATCCGGCGAGTACCAGCTCTACCTGCGCGACCAGACCGGCTTCAAGCCGCCCACAGTCATCGACCTGGGCCCCGCGCCGAGCTACTTCTACAGCCCCACATGGTCGCCCGACTCCAAACACATCGCCTACACCGACAAGCACCAGCGCCTGTGGGTAGTGGACGTGCCCACGGGCAAGCCGGTGCTCATCGACACAGGCACCTACGGCGGCTTTGGCGCGGACTTTGGCCAGGCCTGGTCACCGGACTCGAAGTGGATCGCCTATAACCGCGACCTCGACAACCAGCTGCATGCCATCTTTCTCTACTCGCTGGAGACACACAAGTTCACCCAGGTCACCGATGGCATGAGCGACGCCTCCAGCCCGTCCTTCGACCCCAACGGCAAGTACCTCTACTTCATCGCATCCACCGACGATGGCCCCTCCCGCGCGGGCATTGACCTGTCCTCACTCGATCGCGCCCAGACCAGCGCCCCCTATGTGGTGGTGCTGGCCAAGGACGGCGCCTCGCCCATTCCGCCCGAGAGCGACGACGAGAAGATAAAAGAAGAGAAGAAGGACGAGCCCGGCAAGTCCGCTGACGACGAGAAGAAAGACGACAAATCCACCGCCAAGGCAGAAGACAAATCCGGCGACAAAGACAAAGAAGCTGCCAAGGACGACAAGGATAAGGACAAAGAGAAAGACAAGCCCGTCAAGGTCACCGTCGACCTGGAAGGCATCGGCAACCGCATCCTTTCGCTGCCTATTCCGCCGCGCAACTACGGCGGCATCGCCGTGGGCAAAACGGGAGTTCTCTACCTGGGCGAGGGATCGCCTTTCGGCCGCTCGTCCCGCGAAGGCGATGGCCCCGGCATCCGCGCCATCTGGCGGTTCACGCTGGAGAAGCGTCAGCCGGAACAGGTTCTCTCCGATCTTGACGCCTTCCAGCTCTCGCAGGACGGCTCCAAGATCCTCTACGCCACCAAAGGCAGTTGGACCATCTGCAAGGCCGACGACCTGAAGCCCGGCGCTGGCAGCCCCGGCAAGCCGCTGAACCTGGGCGCCATGCAAACCACCATCGATCCCCGCGCCGAGTGGCGGCAGATCTACCACGAGACCTGGCGCATCGAGCGTGACTTCCTCTACGACCCCAACACCCACGGCCTCTCGATTCCCAAAATCGAGGCCAAGTACAAGCCCTACCTCGACGGCCTGGCCTCGCGCTCGGAGTTCACCTACCTCTCCACCGAGATGCTGGGCGAAATCACCATCGGCCACATGTTCGTAGGCGGGCCGCGCCCCCACGACGACGCCCCCAAAACCGGCCTGCTGGGCGCCGACTACACGGTGGAGAACGACCGCTACCGCATCTCCAAAATCCTGGGCGGGCAAAACTGGACTCCCGGCCTGGCCTCGCCGCTCACCCTGCCGGGCGTTTACGTCAAGCAGGGCGAGTACCTGCTGGCCGTGAACGGCCGCGAACTGCACGCGAGTGACGATCTCTATGAGTTCTTCGACGGCACAGCGGGCAAGCAGACCGTGCTCCACGTCGGCCCAAACCCCGATGAAAAGGACGCCCGCGACGTGACCGTGGTGCCTATCCCCGACGAGGACGGCCTGCGCAACATTGACTGGGTTGAGGCGAACCGCCGCAAGGTGGATCAGCTCTCCGGCGGCAAGGTGGCCTACGTCTACATGCCCAACACCGGCGGCTCAGGTTACGACAGCTTCAACCGCTACTTCTACTCGCAGCTCGACAAGCAGGCCCTCGTGCTCGACGAGCGCTTCAACGAGGGCGGCTTCATCGCCGACTATGTGGTCGACGTGCTCAAGCGCTTCCCGCTCTCCGGGGCCATCGAGCGCGACGGCAAGCCCATCCACGATCCCGTCGGCGCCATCTTCGGCCCCAAGGTCATGCTCATCAACCAGAACTCGGGCTCCGGCGGCGACGCCATGCCCTGGTACTTCCGCAAGGCCGGCATCGGCAAGCTCATCGGCACACGCACCTGGGGCGGCCTGGTGGGCATCGGCGGCTATCCGCCGCTGATCGACGGCGGTGGCGTCATGGCTCCGCGCTACGCTATCTACGGCCTGCACGGCGAGTGGGAGGTGGAGAACCACGGCATCGCCCCCGACGTGCCCGTCGAGGAGCTGCCCAAGGACGTAGCCGCAGGCCACGATGAGCAACTGGAAACCGGCGTGAAGATGGTCCTCGACGAACTCAAGGCCCATCCCATCCCGGAAATTCCCGTCCCGCCGTATCCGAATTACCACAAGAACGACGGCCTGGGGAGGAACTAGGGCCTGTTCACACTACTGAGGCG